>Ga0207832_100031_pt1 | contig 231754 bp, 204 predicted proteins | sample TtanPargueraPR_3_FD_187743 | JGI IMG/M metagenome (GOLD analysis project Ga0207832, IMG submission 187743) | Aerobic enrichment media microbial communities from Bioluminiscent Bay, La Parguera, Puerto Rico - Tt and P1 (4) (SPAdes) | ecosystem: Environmental > Aquatic > Marine > Unclassified ...
GAGGACTTAGGAAAAATGAGGATCGAAGCTTCATGATTTTAAGTATGTACAATTTGAAAAAGTTAGCCACAATCATGTGGTAATATATCTGCGATTTGACTGGAATTGAGTGAAAAACTCTTTTTTTATACTCAAACAAAAAAAGAACATCTCAAAATGAGATATTCTTCTTAAAAAACTGTTTTTGTCTACAGTCTGAACCGGATAGAATCCGGTTTTAATAATTTAGATTGCGCATTTTTCGTAAACACAACTTGGGTCACTACATTGAATACATCCTTGCTTTTTAACAAGTACACCACCACAAAGTGGACATAACTCTTTTTCAATCTTTTCAGGTGTATATCCTGATTGTGAAACTGAAATATGAGTGACATATTCTTTAGCTTCACCTTTCTTCTTGTCAAACCATTTCTCTTCAACATGTAGATGAGGAGGTGTTGCTGGATTTAAATCTTTAGTATCTTCATTAACACCAGCTAATATCCCAATCTTCGCACAACGATCTCTAAATACTGTAGCTCCTTTTAAACCTTTTGACCAAGCAGTCGTATAAATGTTCATTACATCTTCAACTGTGGCACTATTATTTAAATTGAACGTTGAGGAAATCGCTGTATCAACATATTTTTGAATGGTAGATTGAACATTCGCACGATCTTCAAAATCAATATTTTGAGATGTAATTAAAGCCCATGCTGGTAAATTTTCAGGTTCTACATGCATAGCTTTTGCAAGTGCGAGCGGCGTTTTTTCCCATACAGTAATTGTCTTTTCTTCTTCAAACATACTCACAATTCTTCTTGTATAGTTAATTTGGAAGAATGGTTCAACACCACCACTTACACCAAGAATATTAGAGATTGATCCTGTAGGAGCAATACTTAATAATCTTGAGTTTCTCATACCATATTTCTTAACAAGTTCATCAGTATCTTTATCAATCGCTGTTTTATAGAATGTTGAATTTGAAACTTTTTCATAATCAAATCTAGGGAATACACCTAATTCTTTAGCATTAAGTGCACTCGCTTTCGTCGCTGTATTAATCATTCTTCTCATCAGTTTATCTAAAAACTCTAAGAAAGGTTTAGATCCATAAGGTAATTTCATAGATAAAGCTAAGTCAGCTAATCCCATGACACCTAATCCAATTTCACGATATTCAGTGACGTGTTTTCTTTGTTCAGGAAGTGCATGACGATCACCCAATAATGTTAGTAATTCATCAAGTGCATATATCATTTCTGATGTTACAAAATCAAAACGATCAAAATCATAATGAGCATCATCAGTAAATGGATTTCTAACAAATGCATTTAAATTAATACTACCTAAATTACAAGAACCATGAGCCATAAGTGGTTGTTCACCACATGGATTGGTTGCTGTAAATCTTACATCATCATATTCACTCATGAAATGATAATCATTCATATGATCAATGAACACAACACCAGGATCTCCCATCGTGTGTGCTGCATATCCTACAAGTTTTAATAAATCCTTAGCATTAACTTTCTTTTCGATAATTTCATATGGTGTTTCAAACTTCATCACCCATTCTTTATTATCTTTAGCTGCTTGCATAAAGTCATCAGTTAAAGCAATCGAAATATTTGCGCCATTGACTTTACTTAAATCTAATTTAGTAGTAATAAAATCAATGATATCTGGATGATCAATATTTAACACTAACATTAACGCACCACGTCTAGCATCTTGTTGTGTATTTAATGTTGTATGTGAATACTTTTCAGCAAACACCATAACACCCGGTGTGGTATTGCTACTATTATTTACCTTAGCACCTTTAGGACGAATATTAGATAAGTTCATCCCTTGCCCACCACCATAGCTATATGTTCTAGCGATTTGGTAGTCAACTTTATAAATACTTTCTAAGTTATCTTGTGGGTCTTCTGTAACATAACAATTAGATCCTGTGATATTACCTTCTCTGCCGATCGCATATAAATTACGACCACCAAAAATAGCTTCTTTTTTTCTTAGAATCTTCTCTAAAGATGATTTACCTAAACTGATTCTTTTTAAGAAATCATTTTTATCTTCACCTTTGATTAGATATTTTTGTAAAATCAAATCTTGTCTCTCATCGTTATCTGACCATGGGTTTTCGCGATCATGTTTTTGTTTTTCACGATATTTAATATATGCTCTAGCAGCTTCAAACTGCTTAGATTGCATTAAAAAGTTTTCAACGTCATCTTGAATTTGTTCAATGTTGACATCTTCATCTTTCTTATAACTCTTCGTGATTTTCTCAGCTTGCTTTTGACAGTCTTCTAAAGAAAAGTTCGCACCTACCCCTTTATAGGCTTTAAACATTGCTAAAGCAATCTTGTTGAAATCAAAGAGTTCCTTTGCCCCATTACGTTTAACTACATACATACTTATCTACACCCCTTAATTTTCTATACTAGCATTGTATCATATTATGAACTAGTATGTGTATGATTTTTTGAATGAAAATACTTTCATTAAAAACAGAAAAAATATAAACAAATTGGATATCGCATAACTATCCTTTTAACCCTATTATTTTCATTATAGACATATATAGTTTTAACTTCAAAATATTTGCTTAAAGAAAAAAGAGTTAACCATTTTTCGATTAACTCTTTGAAGTTTATAGTTTAAATGTCTTTATGACTTCATCATAAATAAGACCTAATAATTCGTTTTCATTTAAATCTGTTTGATCATTAATATACTGAAATAAAAGTCCATTAATCAAAGCTTGAATGACATAACCTCTCGTTTTATCTTGCTTAAATGGAGGTGTAATCATCTGCTGCACAACACCCATTTTGAATATACTAAGGAATCTTTCTTCCATTCTTGATTTTATCTCATCTAATTTAGCATCAAAAACTGACTGATTTGGATAATTAATTTGATGATGTTTGTTCATAATCGTTTCAATGATATTTTTTGCATCTTTCATTGCATCTAATATCATTTTCACTTGCTCAATAAACGCATCTTTAAATTGCGTTGATTTCAAGGGTTGCGTTAATAAGTTTTCATAATAATTGAACATGAACATATATGTATCAGATACTAATTCATCCTTATTTGAAAAATACTCATAAACAGTAGATTTTCCAATCTCAGCTTTTTTTGCAATTTCAGATAATGATACTTGAGAAATATCTTTATCTTCCTTAATAAAATCAATCATAGTTTCTATGATTTTATCTTTAGTTTGCATTGTTAATCTCCTCTTTTAAAACCTTTCTATTAAAGAGAGCATAAATCGCAGGCACAACAACTAACGTTAAGATGGTTGCGTATATTAACCCTCCAATAGCTGTGATTGCCATAGGTTGTAATAATTCTGAACCTTCACCAATACCTAAAGCCATCACAAATAAAGCTAAAATTGTAGTCAATGCAGTCATAAAGATTGGTCTTAATCTAGTTTTACCTGCTTCTACGATTGCATCTTTAACGCCATATCCTTGTTCTCTAAGTTTATTGATGTAGTCAATCAAGACAATACCGTTATTCACAACAACACCAACTAAGATAATGAGTCCCATGATTGAAACCATAGAGAAGTTCATGTTTGTTACAAATAATGCAATAAAACCTCCAGTAAATGCTAATGGAATGGTAGCTAAAATAATGAGTGGATAAACAAGAGATTGGAATTGGATAGCCATAATCATATAAACAAGTAAAATTGCAACCACAGCAGCAATCACTAAATCTTGTACTGCTTGCATAATTTCTTCATTTTCACCCACAAACTCTATATCATAACCGCTACCATAGCTTTCAAATTCACCATCTATATATTGATTGACTTGTTCTGTAACATCAGAACTAATCAAAGTGACATTATATCCTTCTTCAACTTGTGCAGTTACTGTTAAATAACGATTTGTTCCATCTGTAAAAATCGTTTGAAAACCGGTAATTTTCTCTACATTTGTGACACTTGTTTCGACATTATCTAAATCATATAAAGGAGCAACCGCTAAGCTTTCTAACGATGGGTTTACTGCATCCATAGGGTTAAGTACAACAACACCATTATCAACTTTTAAATATGGATTGACAATAAATTGAATTGGTGTTCCTGGTACATATGTTGGAAGTAAGAAATTCGGTACATAAATACTCATTTGTGAGTTTGTTTGATACGTTTCAATCATTGTTCTCGTAGTATCATCAAATAGTTTTACCCCACCTAAAAATGTTAAATAATCTCCGAATAGATCTAAACTGAATCCTTCCAAAGCTTCACTAGGAATATTTAAATCATACGTAACCCCTTCAATTTCAACAGTAATTGCATCATTTGCTGTTAATCCTGATAAATTATCAAATAGATACTCAAGATTCTTATTCACATCATCAAGTGTTAATCCGTAAACCATCGCTTGATCTTGATTAACGGTTAACTTAACATTATCACTACCTTGATTAACACCGTTATCAATTTCAACAACATGATCGACATCTTGTAAAATACTTGAAACGTCATTTGCAATTTCTTCTAAAGTTAATAAATCATAACCACTAATCTTAATTGCTATACCTGATCCACCCGTTAGTGCACCAGCAGAGTTTTGAGAACTCACATTATAATCTAAAATGTCAGCATCTGTAAGTCCTTCTATATCACCAAATTCAAATGATTCTAAGATATCTATAATTAATGCTTCGTTATCAATCGTTGATAATAAACGATTCGTTTTTAAATTGATTGTAAAACTAATGTCTGAACCAGATCCAAACATACTCATCATACCCATACCACCATTATTACCAATAGTGGTCGCTACAGTCTCAACATCATCTAAGTCGATAAAGACCTCAGTTAATGCATCAGCAAGATTCGCTTTACCTTGAAATGGTGTTAAGCTTTGTGTTTCGATACTAATATCTATACTACCTTCATCTGATTCAGGCAGTAAAATAAATCCTTTTTGATACACTACAAAAAACGATCCTAAAAGTAATGCAATCACAACAGCAAATGTTAATGCCTTATGTTTTATCGTAAATAGCACAGATGATTCGTACCATGATTTTAATTTATGGATAATCTTTCCTTCTTTAATTTCTTTTTTGTCATTTAGTAATTTAGCACTCATTGATGGCACTAAAGAAAGTGCAATCACTAGACTAGCACTTAAAGCAAAGGCAATCGTTAATGCCATTGACATAAACACATCACTAATAAGTCCTTCTACAAAAACAATGGGTAAGAAGACAGCAACAGTCGTTAAGGTTGATGCAGTAATCGCACCTGCAACTTGTTTTGCACCTTCAATGGATGCTTCTACTTTTGATTTACCCTCTTGAATCATACGGTATATATTTTCAATAACAACAACAGCGTTATCAACTAGCATACCAATAGCAAGTGCCATACCTCCCATAGATACTAAGTTTAAAGTAATATTTGAGAAATACATAAGCATAAATGCTGCAACTACTGAAATAGGTATAGCTAAGCCAATAATCAGTGTTGGCTTTATATCTTTTAAGAAGACAAATAATACGATGATAGCTAATATACCACCAAAGATAATGTTTTGTACAACAGTACTAATAGACTGATTAATGTACTCCCCTTGATCAAGTAAAATCATGTATTCTGCATTTGGATTGTTTTCTACAATTTCATTTAAAGCAGCGATGATATTTTCTGTTGCTTCAGTAATTCCAATATCATTTTGCTTTTGGAAAGATATCTGAATCCCTTGTTGTCCGTTAATTTTAGAATAACTTTCATCTGAAGCATCAATATATTTTATACCATCTGCAATCGCTAATTCAGAAAGTTTGATGACATCAGTTCCATCATAAGTAATCGCTAAATCTTTAATCGCTTCTATTGTTTGAGGTTGGTCACCTAGATAAAGCATTCTGATTTCGCCTTGATCAAGTGCAACACCAACAAGACCACCAACATTTTGTTCTTCAATAATCGTTAACACATCAGTTTGTGAAAGACCGTAAGTATTTAATTTTGTTTGATCAAGTCTTACTTGTAAGACAACATCTGCTTCACCTGCAACTGATACATCAGCAACTCCAGGAATACTGTTAAGTTCTGTTAATATTTCTTTATTGATCCACTCTGTATTACGAATCAATATCTCTTCATCAGTTAGATCTTCATCATATGTTTTAAAAAGTGTTACTGTCATCACTGGTAGCATATCAGGTGATATTCTTAAAATTCTTGTCTGATCTACACCATCAGCAAAATTGATGTTATTTAAATTTTCTCTCATTTCAATAACTACCGCATCCATATTGGTACCATCTGCAAAAGTGACAATCGAGAGTGCGAAATTTTCGTAACTCATTGATTCTACTTCTTCGAAATTACCTATGGTAGCAACCGTAGATTCAATCTTATCTGTAACTTCTCTTTCTAAAGTCTCAGGATTTTCTCCTGGGTATGCAGTAATAGTTACGACAAAAGGTAACTCAATATCTGGAAATAAAGTTAATGGAAGTCTCGTTAAAGAAAATGCGCCTAAAACGATAATGATTAGGACCCCCATTAAGACTGTGATTGGTTTTTTAACACTATAATTGCTCATAAAATTCTCCTTGTTTTCTCGTATCCGACCGACCGTTCGGTCGGTTCTAGATTTGATTATACCAAATCATATATATCAATGCAACCATAATGTTGATTTTCACGAAATAACATAATGTTCAAAATGCTTTCTATTTTCAAATTTTTCATGTAAACTCTTATGTAGGAAGTGATAACATGAATTTTTCAGACATACTAAAACTTTATTTTAAAAAACAACCTGTGACTTTTATATTACTTGCGCTTAATACGCTCATGTTTATCGTTGTGCTTTTCAATGGTGGATTTGATACTGTATCATTGACTAAAAATGGCGGATTAGTACCAGCACTTGTCACAGAAAATCAAGAATATTATAGATTATTAGCAGCAATGTTCTTACACGCAGGATTCTTACATTTTTTCATGAACTCCTATTTCTTGTTTTATTTAGGAGGATTTACTGAACGATTACTTGGAAGTGTAAGATATGGTATTTTATATATGATTAGTGGTTTAGGTTCATCAATAGCTGTATGGTTATTTAGTGATCCATTAACTGTGACCATCGGAGCTAGTGGTGCATTATATGGTATTATGGGTGGGTTACTAATTTTGACATTTTTAAAACCGAATTGGTTTCATCCGATGGCAGTAAGATCCATTAGAACCATTTCTTTAATTAATATTCTAATCACATTTGCACTTGGTGGAGTTTTAAGTTTTTGGGGACACATTGGAGGGTTAATCGTTGGTATTATTCTTACATACCTTTTAATCCCTGATTATCCAAATTCAAGAACAAGATACAAAGAACATACAAACATGAGACAAACTCAAGATGGTAGAATCATCATTGATATGGATGATGTTTCCGATGATGATATTTATCAAAATTAAAAAAGACAGTCGAACTGTCTTTTATTTTTTTCTATTATTTTAATTAAAATAATTTGATGTATTTTTTGATTAAGGCATCACTTGGATAATAATCTATACCTTCCATCATCTTCGCTATATTATCGTTAATATCATCAGTAAACTCTAAATCAAGCATTGCTTGTTCAATCATCAGATCAAACTGTTGACTCACCTGGATAACCTCTTGATAAGTAACACCTAGGTCTAAGCTTTGATCTATATGATAATCTTCATTATCTTCCATCGGTATTATATATGATACATATGGTATATGATATGCACTCACGCTAATCGTTGCATGTGTTTCAGTGAGCATTTGATCATCATTCATCACACGATAATATTCTGATGTGTCAGAAACTCTAATCAACTGATTCCATTCAGGTATTTCTAACAAATTAAATGTAGCATCAATATGCTCTGTTTCTAAATCAAAATAACCCAGTATTCTTTGATCTTTATAAACTGTAATTTCTTTTTTATCCCCTAGCTTGTCATACTCAAAAGGACTGCCTTGAGTTTTGTATTTAATTGATTCTGTAATAAATGTTGAATAACATAAGAAACTCATAGTTTCATAATCGTTTGATTCATAGAATAAACGATCTTTTTTATGATCAATCAGTATGACCTCTGATGATTTCTTGTATATATATGTTTCTCTACCAGATATAACCATATTTCTATGATCCAGCTCATATTCAAAAGTCAATTTATCATAAATCATACGATTTTGATCATCTTTTCCTATATAAGTTATATGATAAAAAAACTGATTTGATTGTTTGTAAGCACTGATTGTTTCTATTTTTATAGCTTCATCTTCCAAACAAATCTTGATTTTTCTTTGATCATTTACATCTAAATATTCATTTTCAGTAAAATCTTTAATAGTCTCTACTTCTGCCAATATTAATTCTAGATACGCCTTAACTTTAATAAAGTCACGATCATTGCTTACATCAAAATCATCTAGCTCATAAAACCCATAATAACTTCTATCAATAATATCAAGACCATGAGTTACATCAACTTCATACTGACTTGGTATATCATCAATGGTGTTTGTTAAAAACGTTTTGATATCATCATGTTGATTCAAAACTTCATTATCCATAGGATGAAACAAATCAATACTAGCTGTATTATCCCTACAAGCAGATAGCAAGATAAGAAAAGATAGCAATAAAAGTACTCCAGATTTTTTCATAAATTTCCCCTGATCATGTGTAATATACATCAATTATATCATATAGATTATAAAAAACACGAGATGATTTTCTCGTGTTTCTTTAATATTATTCAGTTCTAAGGGCAACCACTGGATCTCTTTTAGCTGCAATTCTACTAGGGAACAATCCTGCAATTAATGTCAAAATTGTTGATAAAACGACTAAGAATAATGCATGAACGACGAGTAATGATGCAAAGCCTGATTCATCAATAAAGTTTTCTACAATCACATTAATTGGAATAATTAATAGATATGCTATGACAATACCAAAGATACCTGCAGTAAATCCAATAAGTAATGTTTCTGCATTAAAGATTCTTGAAATATCTTTTTTTCTAGCACCTAAGCTTCGCATAATACCAATCTCTTTAGTTCTTTCAACAACTGATACATATGTAATAATACCAATCATCACAGAAGACACTACAAGTGATATCGCTGCAAACGCAGTTAATATAATCGTAATTGTATTGATTAATCCTTGAATCGTTGAAGATATTGATTCAGCTAAATCCGTATAAATAATTTGATCCACTTCATCTTTTCCAACATTATATGCATCTATGTATGCTTTAATCTCATCTTTATCATCAAAAGAAACCGGATATATCTGTACACTTACAGGTGTATCATCACCACCAATTAATCTCATGACTTGATCATATGTAATTTGTGAGTTAAAAGATAAACCAGTTAAAACATTTGTGTCTGGGGTTGCCTCCTGTGCTGTAACAATATTAGAACTTTTTTCTATATCTAATAAAGTAGTTGTAAGATCAGATGTATATCCAACTCCAGTATCTAATATTTCAGAAGACGCATCTTCTTTGACTCTTAAAATACCTGAGATATTTAAAGTAATAGATGAAGCATCATTATACATCACTTCATAATCAGTACTTGGTATGTATACTCCAGAAACTTCTCTATAATATACATCGTTTAAAACGACTTTAAAAGTTTGTCCAATTAAATCAGAAGATTGATAATCATCTTCAATGGATATCCCTAAATTTTCTAACAATGATAAATCTACACGATTTCTCTCATCAACAATTAAAACTACATCTTGATAATCTGTAGGGTAATTTCCATAAAGTACATCATATTGAGATTCTATAAATGTTTGATTGTTAGGCATTTCATTGAAATATGAACTACCCCCAAAAAACGGATTACCAGAACTTGTTGTTTGTACTTTGATATATCCACCATTATCAGATAAATTAACAATATTTAGCATAATACCTCTAGTATATGAGATAGAATTATAATAACTGTTATCCATATCTTCTAGATATTCAATAAATTCAGGGGTGATGATGTTCTCATGTTGTGTTAAACTTGAAGTTTGATCATATGGGTAAAACACATCATCTTCAATAAACTCTAAATCTGGTCTTGGATTTGTGACTTCTTCAGGAGGGCCAAACTGTACAACTGTTTGGTCTACAGTGATTGGAAATCCTGCTAATGTATCTGATTGAATATTACTCGTATATTCTGTCATCCCATTAGAGATTGCCAAAACAAGGGCAATACCAATAATACCTATACTTCCTGCAATCGCGGTAATAATCGTTCTACCTTTTTTAGTCAATAAATTTTTAAAACTTGTTTTAATCGCAGTTGCATATGACATCGATGTTCTTTGATTCATCAACTTTTCTTTTTTATCTTCTTTGTTTAAATCAGCAGGTCTTGAATCATCTGTAACAAGCCCATCAAGTAAATGTACAATACGATCGCTATATTCATTGGCGATTTCAGAGTTATGAGTCACCATAATTACTAAACGATCTTTTGAAATCTTTTGAATGAGTTTCATGATTTGTGCGCTAGTTTCACTATCCAATGCTCCAGTAGGTTCATCAGCTAACAAAATCTTTGGATTATTGACTAAAGCTCTAGCAATCGCAACCCTCTGCATCTGTCCACCAGATAATTGATTAGGTCTTTTATATAAGTGTTCTTCTAGCCCGACTTCAATTAACACTTGTTGTGCACGCTCTTTTCTCTCTTTTGGAGATACACCTGCAAGTCTTAGTGACATTTCAACATTATCTAATACAGATAAATGCGAAATTAAGTTATACGTTTGAAAAACAAAACCTATCGTTGCATTACGATAAGCGTCCCAATCTTGATCTTTAAAGTTTTTAGTAGATTTACCTTCAATTAACAAATCACCACTCGTATATCTATCTAGACCCCCGATGATATTAAGCATGGTTGTTTTCCCACATCCAGATGGACCTAAGATAGAAACAAACTCATTTTCTTTAAACTCTAAATCTACACCTTTTAGTGCTGGAAAAGGTTTTCCAGCAAGCATGTAATCTTTTTTAATATTTTTTAATTGTAACATGTCATTCACATCCTTTTTTTGTTCACTTCATATTTTATCAGTTAATTAGGATTTATATAAAAAAACGCTCATCTAGAGCGTCTTTTATCACAATTTTACATATTGTTTACACACCTTTAATAATGCTTTAAATCCTTTTTCTAATTGGTCTAATGCTATGCCTGCATAGCCAACGACCAAATGAATTTCATCATCATGATTAAATTTAGTATGTATATACGATTTAACTCCAAAAACGTTGATGCTATTTGATTTTAACTTCTTGATGATGTCATCTTCACTCATGTTTGATTTAAATGAAAGGATGAAATGTAATCCTGATTCGTAGCCACTGATTTTAATTTCTTTTTCGTCTTTCATAATGTTTAGAACCATATCAAGTTTTTGTTTATAGATTTTCATCATTCGGTGTAAGTGTCTAGTAAATGAACCTTTGTGCATAAATTTATAGAGGATATACTGTTCAAAACTAGGTACTGTACATCTATGATACATAGACACTTGATCAAACTTATTAAGTAAGATTTTTGGTAATACGACATACGCAACTCGAAAAGATGGCGCAAGCGATTTTGAGAAAGTATTCATATAAATCACTTTATCTAAAGCATCTAACCCTTTGATTGCTTCTATGGGTTTACCTTGATATTTAAATTCACTATCGTAATCATCTTCAATGATGTATCTTCCTTTTTTTGCGTATACCCAGTTGAGTAGTTCTTTTTTTCTTTGAATGCTCATGGTTACCCCTAATGGATATTGATGTGAAGGCACGACATGAACTACGTTGACATTGGTTTTCTTTAACTCATCAACAAATAAACCATTCTGATCAACACCAATCATATCAACTTTGATATCTAGGGTGTTTAAAACATGATAGATTTTAGGATATGCCGGATCTTCAATTGCATACCGCTGTGATCTTCCTAAAAGTTCAATGACAATGCTTAATAATTGGGTGCTACTAGAACCTATTAATATTTGTTTAGGATCTATTTCAATACCTCGATATATGTCAATATGTTTAGCAATTTCTACACGTAAATCATAAAGCCCCATTGGATCAACGTCATTAAGCATTTGATGATGTTGTTCAGATAAAACCTCTCTTGCAAGTTTTGCCCATACTTGATTTGGGAAATGTTCAGTATCTACATAGCTTGTACTAAAATCATAAGTATATGTAGTTTTTTCCTTTTCTTGTAAATCGAAGTTTTTCTTGTTTGGTGTAGGTTTGAACAAAGTAACTTTCTTACCAACAAAATAACCCTTTTTTTCCACACTATAAACATATCCTTCTTCTATTAGTTGCATGTAAGCTTTCTCAACGGTTAAAGGACTCACTTTAAACTGTTCAGCAAGCTTTCTTTTTGAAGGCATCAAATCATTTTCATCTAAAACATCTTTTTCTATTAAATGTTTTAAGTGATCGTATATTTCTTCATATAGATATGTTTTTTTATAACTCATCAAATCACCACCTGGTATAGATATTTTATCATAAACTGGTTATTTTAGTATACCAGTTTAATTGTTATAATATGGGTGGAAAACAAGGAGGTTATATCATGAACAAAGAAAGATTTACTTTAAACAAAGAATTAGCTCAAATGTTAAAAGGTGGTGTCATCATGGATGTCTCAACACCTGAACAAGCTAAAATTGCTGAGGCTGCAGGCGCAGTTGCAGTCATGGCATTAGAACGTATCCCTGCAGATATTAGAGCTGCTGGTGGTATTTCAAGAATGAGTGATCCAAAGCTCATTAAAGAAATTCAAAAAGCTGTTAGTATTCCTGTGATGGCAAAAGTTAGAATTGGACATTTTGCAGAAGCACAAATCTTAGAAGCTTTAGAAATTGATTACATTGATGAGTCTGAAGTATTATCACCTGCTGATGATTTATACCATATCAACAAACATGAGTTTAAAGCACCTTTTGTATGTGGCGCAAAAAACTTATCTGAAGCACTTAGAAGAATTTCTGAAGGAGCATCAATGATAAGAACTAAAGGCGAACCAGGAACTGGTGATATCATTCAAGCCGTGCGTCATATGCGACTTATCCAAAAAGAAATCAGAGATATTGCAGCACTTAGAAAAGATGAACTCTTCACACTTCAAAAAACAATGGGCATCTCTTTAGATCTAATTGAATATGTTCACGAGCATAAAAAATTACCTGTTGTTAATTTTGCAGCTGGTGGTATTGCAACACCTGCAGATGCAGCACTAATGATGCAACTTGGTGCCGAAGGTGTATTTGTTGGGTCTGGAATTTTCAAATCTAACAATCCAAAAAAACGTGCTGAAGCAATTGTTAAAGCAGTTACTAATTACAACAACCCTAAAATCTTAGCTGAAGTTTCAGAAGATTTAGGTGAAGCTATGGTTGGTATCAATGAGGATGAAATCAAACTGATCATGAGTCAAAGAGGCATCTAATGAATATTGGGATTATGGCATTGCAAGGCGCATTCATAGAACATAAAGAAAAACTCGATACACTTGGTATCAATAATTTCTATATTAGAAATCTTGATGATTTAAAACAATCTAAAGATGGGCTGATTCTTCCAGGAGGAGAATCAACAGCAATGTATAAGCTTCTCACTGAACTCCATATGTTTGATGAGTTGAAACAACAAATTGAAGATGGATTACCTACATTTGGGACATGTGCAGGATTAATATTGCTAGCTAAAACATTAACCAATCAAAATCATGCATTCTTAAAAGTCATGGATGTTGCAGTCACAAGAAATGCTTATGGTAGACAACTATCAAGTTTCATTACTCATGATTTATTTGACAATAAAAAAATACCCATGGTTTTTATTCGAGCACCTTACATTGAATCCGCTCATGATGATGTAGAAGTATTATCTATAGTTGACGGAAAGATAGTTGCTGCTAGACAAAAACATTTATTAGGTACAGCTTTTCATCCAGAACTTACAGATGATTTGACGATACATCAATATTTTATACATATGATTCAAGAAACAAAAAAGCCTTAGGAAATCCCTAAGGCTTTTATCTTATTTAGATGAATCAATCATTAACTTCACTAAGTTGTTTGAGAACTCAGTTGGATCTTCAATTGGTAAACCTTCAATAAGCATTGCTTGATGATACAAAAGCGATGCATACTCATCAATCTTATTGCCATCTTTTTGATAAACACTTTCAACTGCTTTAAATAGATCATGGTCAGGGTTTATTTCTAAAATCTTTTCAGCTTTAACATCTTGTTGATTTGGCATTGATTTTAGTATCTTTTCCATTTCTAAACTTAACCCTTCACCTGAAACCAAACACACTGGTGAATCTTTAAGTCTAGCTGTCAATTTAACATCCTTAACTTTATCTTTCAAAGCTTTCTTTAAAGCTTTTAAAATATCTTTATGTTCTTTTTCTTTTACCTTTAAATCTTCTTTTTTAGTATCATCTACAAAATCTGCTTCACCTTGTTGAACAGATTTAAAAGGTACTTCTTCATAACTATTTAAAATTTGAATCATGAACTCATCAATCTCATCAGTAAACAGTAACACTTCGTAGCCTTTTTCTTTCATCATATCCATTTGTGGAAGATTTAAGATGCTTTGTTTTGATTTACCAGTTGCGTAATAAATCGCTTTTTGATCTTCTGGTTTTCTTTCTATATATTCTTTAAAGGTTACATAATCATCTGATTGAGATGTTTTAAACATAATTAAATCTTTTAAAGTATCTTTATGAATACCAAACTGATCATACATGCCATATTTAAGTGTGTTCTTATATGCTTCATAAAACTCGATATATTGTTCCCTTTCATTTTTGAGCATACTTTCTAATTCGCTTTTAATTTTCTTCTCTAAATGTGATGCTATTTTTTTAACTTGCCTATTTTGTTGTAACAACTCTCTAGAAATATTTAAAGATAGATCTGCTGAATCCACTAAACCTTTAACAAATTTAAAATGATCTGGAATTAAATCCTTATTCTTATCTTGGATAAAGACACCTTTAGAATATAATTGTAATCCCTTTTCATATTTTTCGCTATAAAAATCATATGTTGGTTTTTTAGGTATAAAAAGCATTGCTGTATATGTAAGCATACCTTCAACTTTAGTGTGAATCACTTTAAGTGGATCTTCATAATCACCAAACTGGTGCTTATAAAAATCATTTAACTCTTCGTCTTTGATTTCTGATTTTTGTCTCTTCCAAATCGGAATCATTTGGTTAAGTGTTTCTTTTTCTAATTTAGGTTTTTTATCATCACCTTTATCCACCATCATATTGATTGGATATCTCACATAATCTGAATACTTCTTAACTAATGATCTTAAGGTGTACGCTTCTAAATATGTTGAATAATCTTCTTCATTTTCTTTATCATCTTCATGAAGATATAAGACGATTTTTGTTCCAACATCTTCTTTTTCAATTTCATCAATGGTGTAAGATGATTCTCCTTTTGAAGACCACTTGTATCCAGTGTCTGAATATGGACTTCTTGTATAAACTTCTACCTTATCAGAAACCATGAATGCTGAGTAAAACCCAACTCCAAATTGCCCAATAATATCAACATCTTGCTTTTCTAATTTTTCTAAAAATTGTTTTGATCCACTTTGAGCAATCGTACCTAAGTTTTCAATTAACTCAGCTTCAGTGAACCCAATCCCATTATCTCTAATGGTAAGAGTTCTTTCCTCTTTATTTGGCTCTAACCAAATTTCATATTCAGCTGATGATACCTTATCATCAGTAAGTGATACATAATGTCTCTTATCGATTGCATCACTTGCGTTAGAAATCAATTCTCGTAAAAAGATTTCTTTTTGTGTGTAAATTGAATGTGTCATTAAATGCAATAACTTCTGTGATTCTGTTTTAAATTGTTTTGTTTTTGACATTTTATCGCCTCCATTAAAAATTGTAGTAAATTTAAGATTTTATGTCAAGATTTTTGTGCAATCACATCAATTTCAATTAAACCATTTCTTGGTAATTTTGAAACTTCTATCGTTGATCTAGCAGGTTTATGCTCTTTAAAAAAACTTTGATAGATATCATTAACGATATTAAATACTGATAAGTCTTTTAAATAGATCGTTACTTTACAAACATCAGTAATTTTAAACTCTTCTGCTTTTAAAATAGATTCAATGTTTTTTAACACCTGTTTAGTTTGCCCTTCAATATCGTTTGATACAAAATCTTGTGTCTTAGGATCAATACCTAATTGTCCAGATGTATAAAGTGTTTTTTGTTCTAAGATACCTTGACTATATGGACCAATAGCTTCTGGTGCGTCTTTTGTGTGTACATATTTCATGCTCTTTTCTCCTTTGGAATCCTTGTGTTCATTTGATTTTTATAAATAAATTGTTTTGAATATAAAAACTCTGTTACAAAATTAATAATCATTGTTCCGCCCAGTACGATATACTCATTTACACCTATATTGACTAAAGAATCTCCCCACCATGTAGAAAGAGGGGTGAATATTAGATAAAAAATAAATATTTTGGTCATTGCGATGGGCACATTATTAGCAGATTTAAATGTGAATCTTCTGTTAAATGTGAAATTCCATAAAACAGATAACGTCAAAGCAATTAAATATGCTGGCCAATATTCAAGCTTGAGAATTTCATTCATAAGTGTAAATGAAAGAAATTGTATAACTCCTGCTGATATAGAAAACATTGTAAATCTAGTAAATTGGATGATATCCGAATATTTTATCTTCATTATTTGTTTACGATTTGAATTTTCTCCTTAATCTCAGTCTCATTTTCAATATCCGCAATATAAGACAAGCTTGTAAACGCCGCATCTACTAAAGCTTCTTCTAATGGTTTACTATATTTTGAGCTTAAAAAACCTGCGAGCAATGCATCTCCAGCACCTACTGTCTGAATTACTTTAAGATCCGGTACAGTAATTTTATACTGATGATCTTTAGAAACATATAAAGATCCTCGCTTACCTAGACTTACCAAAACTTCATTAACCCCAGAAGCTATAATTTTAAGCGCTTCTTCTATAATCTCTTTGTCAGAAGTTAACTTTTTCTTTGTATAAAATTCTAACTCTTCTAAGTTAGGTTTTATTAAATGCGGTTTTGCTGTTAAACCAACTTTTAACCAATCTTTTGAAGTATCCAAAATGATTTCCTTGCATAAAGGTTTCAACGATTCAATCATCACCTTATAGACATCAACATCATAATTGATTGGTGCGCTCCCTGATATCACAACCACATCATTTTTTTTAATGATTGATTTTAGCAACATGATGAGTTCATCAAATTTTGCTAAATCTATCTGTGGCCCTGCTTCATTGATTTCATACGTAGTGCTTTTTTCTTGATCAAATATCTTAATATTTTCTCTTGTTTCCTTGTCGACATGAATGAATTGGTGATCAATATGCATTTTTGAAATTGTCTTTTCAATGTATTTTCCATTTGCGCCACCAACAAATCCAGTGACAAATGTTTTTTCGCCTAGACTTTTTAATACTTTTGAAATATTAATGCCTTTACCACCAGCTATCTTCTTTTTGTCTAGTAATCTAACATGTTTTTCAGTCTCAAGATTTTTGACATCAATCATCACATCAACAGCCGGATTTAATGTTACTGTTATAAACACAAGCATCACCTCTTATATCTATTATAATACTTTCACACATATATTGAAAGCACACAAAAAAGCACCTTGATCATTGATCAAAGTGCTAAATAGTGTTGTCCATAAAATCAAATTTATTTTCTAATTTCTTAAATATTTTAATAATAATATAACTAATGAATAAATAGAAAACTGCTGCTAAGAAAAATGGTGATATCGTAAAGTCCCTAGAAACGATTTCTTTAACATTTCTCATTAAATCAGAAATCGCAATCACGGTTACTAATGATGTATCTTTGATTAAAGTAATCACTTCATTAGTAATGGTTGGCATCTCCTTTCTAATGGCTTGTGGCATAATAACATGTCTATATGTTAAATATCTACTAGCTCCCATCATTTGAGCACTTTCTTCTTGATCTTTTGGTAATGATTCAATACCAGCTCTTAAAATTTCAGTAAAATATGCAGCATAATTTAATATGAATGCTATATAAGCTACCATCATCCTGTCAACTGCAATACCAAAGGCAGGTAAACCAAACATAAAGAAAAAGAGTTGTAACATGAGAGGAGTTCCTCTAAATAACCATGTATAAAAAGAAATAAACTTACGATAAATAGTATTCAAGCGATATGTCATTGCGATTAAAATACTGATAGGAAAAGAGAAAGCGAGTGTCACAAAGAATATTCTCAGTGAGACACTAGCTCCATTTCCTAAGTATTTAATCGTTTCAATCAAATAATCCATTATGTTAAGAAAATATCTTCATCAAACCAGTTTTCAGATATTTCTGCAGCTGTTCCATCAGCAATCATTTCATTTAGTATTTCATTGATTTTATCTCTTAAGTTTGTTGATTCTAATCTAAAGCCGATACCATACTCTTCTTCACCAAAGTTTTCTTCTAATGTACCATATACGCCTTCATTTTGACTGATGATATATCTACCCATAATTTCATCAATAACGACAGCATCTATAGTTCCGTTTTGAAGTTCTAATAAAGCTGCATTATATGTATCAAACTTCACAAGCTCTCCTAAATCATCAACAATATCACTAGCGTTAACAGCATCTTCAGCTGCACTAGAGATTTGAACACCTAATTTGAGTCCTGCTAAATCTGAAATCGTAGTAATATCAGATCCTGCTTTGACCATAACCATTTGCGTATTTGCAAGATATGCATTAGAGAAAGCCATTTCTTCTAATCTTGATTCTGTAATGGTTAAACCGTTCCAAATCATATCAATCGTACCTGCGTTAAGTTCTAAAACTTTTGCGTCCCAATCAATAGGTTGAAATCTAACTTCAATCCCTAAACGAGACCCAACTTCTTTTGCTAAATCAACATCAAATCCAACAAGGTTACCGTCATTATCTCTAAAACCCATTGGAGCGAACGTATCATCTAACCCAACAATCATATATCCTCGTTCTTCTATATCTTCCCATGTTTGTGGCATCTCATTTGATCCACAAGCTGTAAGTCCTAAGACCCCTAAGATTGCAATACCCATTAAAATTAATTTTTTCATTTTTCTTCACCTCTGCCATCTATTATAATTCATCACTTTAGCGTTGTAAAGCACTAAATTTATGAAAACGTTTTTAAGCATAAAAAAAGTTGCTCGTGCAACTTTATTTTCTACCAATATTTTTTATTTTTCTATTTTCTTAAAAAGTGTATGATAACCCTCAGCACCGTAAGTGAGCGACTTTGCTACTCTTGAGATGGTTGCTGTTGAAGCTTTTGTCTCTTTGACAATATCTTGATAAGAATGTTTTTCTTCAAGCATTTTAGCAACTTTAAGTCTTTGAGCCATATCAAAAACTTCCTTGATAGTGCAAAGATCTTCAAAAAAGCGATAGCATTCTTCTACTGTTTCTAGCTTTAACATCATTTCAAAAAGATCATCGATATCTTTATTTGCAAATTTTGATTTATAACTCATCATAACACCTTCTTTGCTTTATTATATCATCAAACTAAATTTTTTCATATAAGAAAAAAGTCTCTTTCGAGACTTCTACGTTTAAATGAATTCGACTTCTACGTTTCCTTGAATTGCTTTTGAATATGGGCAAAATCCTCTAGCCATTTCAACAAATATTTCTTGTGTCTTTTCATCAACACCTTTAATTCTAGCTTCAACAACTAACTTAAATCTAAATCCTTCATTTGGGATCGCCATTAGTTTTGTTTCTGCTTTGACATATAAATCTTCATACTGAACTTTAGCATTTTTAAGTAAGTACTCAAGTGAGCTAGCAAAACATGAACTATATCCTACAGAAAATAACTCTTCTGGATTGGTACCTTCTTGTCCATCTCCTCCCATTTCATTAGGTGTAGCTAGTTTATATGTCATACCGCTTTTGGTATCTCTGATTTCACCGTTTCTTCCACCGTATGTGGTTGCTGTTCTTGAAAGAAATTCTTTCATATGATATCACTCCTTCTTATGGTTCCATTATAGCATTTGGCTATTTTTCGTTCAAAAGATTAGCATTTTTAAAGTATAATGGATGTAGAAAGAGGTGATCACTTTGAAGGAATTTCGAATAGCAGTAAGAGATATCGTTTCTTTTTTATATGCGAGTGGCGATTTATCAAGTGAAACCTTTCAAAACGTTTCAGCTTTAGAAGGAACAAAAGCTCATCAATACGTTCAAAGTCAATATTCATCTGAGGATCAAAGTGAAATTTCTATATCTCTCATGTATGAAAAAAATGATTATTTACTCTACTTAAATGGCAGAATGGATGGGCTTTTGAAACAGGATAAAGCCTATAAACTAGATGAAATCAAATCTACACGAAAAAACATCTTCGATGATACTTTCACTTATAACCAAGAACATTTAGCACAGCTTAAGTTTTATGCATATATGTACATGAAAAACGAACAACTAGATGAAATAGATGGCCAAATAACATATATTCAAATATCTGATTATAAAACTCGCTTTTTCAACTTCACTTTTTATTTAAGAGACCTTGAAGTCTTCATTAAAGATTCTATAGACGAATATTTAGAATGGATTGATATTATTGAGCACTATCAAAGACAAAAATTTGATAGCATCGAATCTTTATCCTTTCCTTTCGAGTCGTATCGAAGAGGTCAAAGAGAGATGATGGCTGCTGTTTATCAAACCATTAAAGACAAAGACATCTTATATGCAATCGCACCAACAGGCATCGGAAAAACAATGGCATCTTTATTCTCATCGATCAAAGCTTTAGATAATGATAGACAAAAAATCTTCTACACAACTGCGAAAACACAAGGTAAAACCATAGCGCTTGATGCCATAAACTTACTTAAGGAAAAAGGGTTGAAGATAAAAGCTCTTGAAATCACAGCCAAAGATACAACATGCTTCTTAGAAAAAAGGAATTGTGATCCAAATGTATGTCCATTTGCCAAAGGATTCTTTGATCGCTTGAAAGATGCAACCATCGATATATTTTCTAACGAAGATATGATGGACCGATCAACCATTGAATCTTATGCAAAAAAACATGAAATTTGTCCTTTTGAATATAGCTTATATGTATCCTATTTTGTAGATATTATTATTTGTGATTACAATTACGTCTTTGATCCAAGAGTCCATCTCGTCAGATACTTTGACGAGTTTAACTATCAACCTCTACTACTTGTTGACGAAGCACATAATATGATTTCTAGATCAAGAGACATGTATAGTGCAACCATCTTCAAATCTGATTTGATCAAACTTAGACGATTAGGAAATAAACTGAAACCTTCAATTAAACACGCTATAAAAAAAGTACTTGATGCATTAACTGTTTATGAAGATAGGTTAACTTATGCTTATTTCTTATCTGATAAAGATTTAGATGAAACTGTTTATGATACGATTAGAAACTTGCTCACAAAAATTGAAAACAGTTTAAAAGAAAATCCTCAATACTCAAATAAAACACAAATACTAGATATATACTTTACTTTTTTAGCATTTGTGAAAATATATGATTTTTACGGTGAAACCTATTTATCAAATATTTATAAAGATCAAGGTGAAGATTTAATCGTAGAGCTTAGATGTTTAGATGCTTCAAAATACATCTTAGACACATTAGAAAACAAAGCCTACGGTTCAACATTCTTTAGTGCGACCCTTCATCCCATCGAGTATTATAAGAAACTAATTAGTCAAGATGTCGGTGAAACCCTAAAAATTAAATCTCCTTTTCCTCCAGAACATTTAAAACTCGTCTTATATAACTCAGTATCCACAAGATACAAAGATAGAAACCATTCCTTAGATGAAGTCATTAAAGTGATCAAAGAAACTGTTCAGGCTAAAAAAGGAAATTACATTGCATTTTTCCCTTCTTATCAATATCTAAATCAAGTATATGAGAGACTATCTTCAGATGATATTGAAATCATGCTTCAAGAAAAAGATATGGGACACTTTGAGCGTCATCAAACCATTGATACCTTTAAATCAAACAGTAACACTTCAAGACTAGGATTATTCGTCATGGGTGGTATGTTTTCAGAAGGTATCGACTACATAGGCGATATGTTATCTGGTGTAATTGTTATTGGTGTAGGATTACCTATGATTAATGAACTTAATAATCAGCTAAAAGATTATTATGATCAAGCATTTAACAAAGGCTTTGATTATGCATACCAGTACCCCGGCATGAACAAAGTCATTCAGGCAGTTGGTAGAGTCATCAGAACTGAAAATGATAAAGGTGTTGCGATTCTCATTGATGATCGCTTTGATACACCATATTATCGAAAGTTGTTCCCTATAGAATGGAAATCTTATGAAAGTATCTCATCTTTAAAGACACTGAAACAATCACTTATTAAATTTTGGAAATCAAGCGATAAATAAAACATCTGCCTAATCATTAGATTAGCAGATGCTTTTTTTTACATTTTATCTTTAAACAATATATTGCTATTCATTACCGGCAATATATACGGTGGCACATTTGAGTTCGCAGTTATGGTTGTTACTAAAGCTCTAATGTATGGATATAACACTGATGTTGCATTCGTCTTAGCGATCGGATACAATTTCTCATCTTCCCATCTCGTAAATAAAAACTTACCTGAGATTTGAACATCCATATAAAAAGGAAGTCCATTTTGATCATCATCAAATGAAACAGATAAAGACATAGTAAATGTATTATCATCAATACGGGTCATTTCTCTATCAAATTTAGGAACCACTTTAATTTTTGGATGTTCCTTTACATCAAAGTCTTTGTTTAAAATAAATGAGACTTTATCTACTGAATAGCCAACCAATCTGATTAATATATTTTGTTTTTGATCCATCATAACGCCTTCTTTCTAATCCTGTTCTAAATATTCAACAATTTTTAATAATACATCTTCTTTATCTAAAAACTCATTATGTGCAGTTTGATTAACAGCATAAAACTCATAGATATCATCAAATGATAAGGATAGTTTTTCTGATAATTCAAATGGTATAGTTTGATCTGTTTTTGATGCAATAATCAATGGTTTTACATTAACATTTTTTGCATTGCTAAATGAATCAAACTCTTCAACAATCAAATTACTTAATATCCCATTGAATATAGGTACATATGAGTTAAATAAATCTTGAATACTTGAATATGGAGCAATCAAAATAAGTCCTTGAACATCATATGTTGATGCAATATAAGTTGCAACCCCAGTACCAATTGAATATCCATAAATATAAATTTCTTCTTGATCTACATAATCCAATTGATAAACATATTCATAAACTGTTTTGCTCATTTCTTTCATGGAATGATCTCTTGGAATGCCTTCACTTAACCCATATCCTGGATAATCAATCATGATAAACTGATATCCTTCAAAATAATTAAATATATGTTCCATATACATATAATAAAATGTTTGAGCTGATGATTCACCATTACCAGCAAAATAGATAATGGTTGGTAAAGCTTGGTCTTGATCTACTTTTCCTAGTCCTTGATATGTCAATTGATTATTTTCATCAACAATTTCGAAAGTCTCATATTGCTCAGTTTTCATGAGTTTATCATATGCATAAGAACTGTGATTTGGATGATAAAGAATGAGTGGTTGAGCAAAAACAATCATACCTGCTAAGATTGCTAATAGACTAAAAATAATAAACATAAAAAAGATATATGGATGTTTCTTCATTTTAAATAAATATCTGAGTCTAAACTGAGGTAACCCTTTGTTTATTCTTACAATTTTTATAACCATGAAAACTAATAAGAAAGATAAAAATATGATCAAAGAAATTTTTGTCATCAAAGTCAGTTCGATGTACCATGGTGCACTGTAAACTTCATCATAACTTAATATGCTTAAATAAATATCATGAACCCAGTACAAAAAACTAATAACAACACCTATTTTTAGTATGAACTCAACAATCTGAATCGGTTTATATGTTCTATTTTTCATATTGTTTTAAGAGTTCATCTATAAGATGTGGCTTTTCAATCTCAAAATTAAACAAAGCATAAATATCTACTGGATTAACATCTTCGATATTTTTTGGTTGATAATCGAACCTTTGATCTTTATCCACTAGAAGTGATCTTACACCTTCTTTAAAATCATGTGTTTTAATGACATGATCGCTTAGAAGTTGTTCAAATTTAAAACATTCCAATAAAGATAGATGTCTTGTTCTTTCAAACATTTCTAATGTAAAACTCATTGCGGTTGGAGACATCTCTAAGAATTTATCCATTAATTTTTTTTCAAATGGATCGTTTATATCTATTGAGTTTATCATATTGACTAGAGTTGATTTTGAAAAAATACGATCAATCTTTGATATATGTTTTTCAATATCAGATGATTTTACATCATGGTGATATTTATTTAATAGATTTGCTATATCTATTTTGATGTTATCTTTATTAAGTTTAATTGAAAACAATGTTTCTTCTACGTCTTTCCATTGATCGTGCATGACAACATAATCAGCAACCTTCAAATAAAGCAAATCTTCCGATGATAATATAGGTCCAAGTATACCTATGTATTTACCAACATGATGTGGCAGTTGATTTAAAAAATAGCTTGCACCGACATCTGGAAAAAAACCTATTTTTGTTTCAGGCATCGCAAACTGCACTTTTTCTGAGACAACAACAAATGTTGATCCTATAGAAAGTCCGACACCACCACCAAAAACATAGCCATCAATATAGGTTAATATCGGTTTTGAGTATGTCTGTATGATATAATCCATCGCATATTGTTTGGATAGGTATAATTTTGGATAATCATCATCATGATGGATACTGTGCTCATATAAAGATTTCACATCTCCACCTGCGCAAAATGACCTCTGATGGTTTGATGTAAGATATACCATATAAATATCATCTTGGTCTTTCCACTTCATTAAGGTTTCTGTGATGGTATTGATCATCTCTAAAGAAAGTGCATTTAGAGCATTCAGTCTATTTAGTTTTATCCATCCAATATGGTTTTTCTCTTCAATGATTACTTGATTTGTTGTCATAATCTATATACCTCTTCTAAGATCATCTTTACCTCTATTTTAACATGATTATGTTCATATAACTTCGTTATCAAAAAAAAGACTCAAGAAGAGTCTTTTCCATTATTTTTTAGTTCTATACTTTTCTTTATCTAAATACATCTTTTGATCCGCACGTTTAACCAAGTCTTTTGGTTTTGTATCTTTATCTGCTTGGTATGCTGCAATACCATAAGAAACGCTGAATTTATATGGTTTATTGCTGTTATATTGATCAACTAAGTCGTTAAAAAGTGCCGATTGTTGAAGATATAATTTATTTGTAACACCAATAAATATACAACTAAACTCATCGCCACCGATTCGATAACATTTACCAAGTTCTCCAAAGGTTTTTTCAATCATCTGATATCCATCAAGAATCATTTGATCTCCAACATCGTGTCCAAAGTTATCATTAATCGTCTTTAGATCATTAAAGTCAAAATAAACCATCTTAAGTTGTCTTTTACTTTGTGGGTGACTAAATATTAAATCAAGATCTTCTTCAAAAGCATGTCTATTTTTACTACCAGTTAAACGATCAATATATGCCATTTTTTCTAGAGTTTCTCTTTCAACTCGTATATGGTAATTCTTATTTAATATCATAATGTATCTTGAAAATAAAACAATCATAAAGATGACAACGACACCTTGAATAAATATAGAAATCAAATCAAAGTCTTCTAATAGGAATGAAGCAAACTCCATAAATCCAATTAGTGCAAACACACTAAAATATGTGATGAAAGTTTTTGTCGGTTGATGCTTAGGGTGTCTCTTTAAATTTAAGATCAATAAGAAGAATGTAAGTAGAACTTCTATCACTAATGATAATTGTGTTATAACAACACTTTCAAAAAATCCAAATACATTAAGCTCTTGAAGTACTACAATACCCAAAAACAGTACAAATGAATATGCAATGATGCCATGAAAGATTTTCTTATACTCACTTAAAAGATTTCTTTTCAAATATACAGCCATAGGAATAGGAAGTAATGCAAGTGAATAATATGAAAGTCCGGCTAAAATATACTGGCTATCGATAAAGATTTGAAGTGTTCTAGATTCAGATAACATCCACAACGATAAGATGATCGCAAACAATCCTAAATACACAACATCATTATCTTTTATCTTATCCACAAATAAGCTAATGAATGCTATCGCTAACCCAATGAGTAATGTGATGAGCCCTATGATAAATCCCTGACCATAATTAATGAAAATATGGGCGTTTAAATCATTATATGAACCATAATAAATCTCATTAACTTTCCCACTCATAGCTTCAAAAGGCGTATGTAAAAACACAGTAAGCTCAAGTCCATCACTATCTTCTGGTACAGGTATGTAATGCCATAAACTTGCATATGGCATACCAGGATCTTCTTCTCTTAAATCATGTGAATAAATGATATTCCCGCCAATAGCAACCACGACATCTTGTAAAGATCCTCGAATTAATAGGTATTGAGGATGTTTAAAATCTTCTGGTAAAACAAGTGAAAACCCATGTGTTTCATTTTGTTCTAAATCGAAGTCATAAGGCAAATCAAAAAAGGTATTTGTAGCATGATCTTTCCATCCTTCAGATAAAGGATGCGCATCTAATATTTCTAATTGATGCTCTCCATGCTGATGTATCAAGCCAAATGTTATGAACATACATAGTATTAAACCCATGACTATGAGTGTTCTATACTTATAAAGTGTTTTCATAGATACTCCCTTTATGCATTTATCAAAAGTATAAGATAAAATGCTCAATGTGTCAATCTAAAAGATAATTTACAAGCTTAATCTTTATGGTGATATCTAGATTTGCATTCATATAAATATTTATCAGCTCTTTTTTGCACATCAACGATACGATCATACTTGTCTAATCGTTTATTAAATCCAACTGAAACACTTAATGATAATCCAAAAAGATTCATATCATTAAGTCTATTTTTTATCTGCTCTTCTACGCTATATAAATCAACATCTTTTTCATACAGTATCACAAACTCATCGCCACCAATACGACAAGCTGTCGCATCACTTGCAATATCAGAGATAACCGAACTCACCTTCTGTATGAGCTGATCACCTACATGATGTCCAAAAGTATCGTTAAATTTCTTTAAGTCATTGACATCAAGAAGCATTAAACTTATCTGTAAATCTTTTTGATCTAACTGTTTAATATAGTTTTCATAATATCGACGATTATATAATCCAGTTAAATAATCATGATATGATAAATACTCAATTTCCTTTTGTTTTTCAATGCGTTCAGATATATCTCTAAACACAATAACAACTCCGTCTTCAACGCCATGAATATCTTCTATAGGTGATGCTGAATATTCTATGGTATATTTTTCGCTTTTATGATTAATTAACATCCCTTGTTTGACATGAATTGGTTTTTTATCTTTGATGACTTTAAGCGCAATATTCCCTAAGCAATATCCTTCGTTCATATCTTCTACTTTAAAAAACTTATCCAGTTTTTCTCCCATAAAAAATCTAGAACGTTCTCCAAAAAAGGTTTTTGCTACAGGATTTATTAAAGTTATCTTTCCGTCATGGTCAGTCGCAATAATACCGTCACCTACAGAAAATAACGTTTTTTTAAACGTATCTCTTTCAAACGATAAAGTTTCTTCCAATGTTTTTTGATCTGTGATATCTCTTGCAGTTCCAGAAAACCCAATCATTTGTCCATGTTCATTTTTTATACCCACAGCATTCGTGTTAAAGTATCTCCATGTCCCATCTTTATGTCTAATTCGATATGTTTTAATTTCTAATCGTTTATCTTTGTCGCTAATCTCTTTTAAAAAGTTACCTAATTCTTTAACATCGTCTGGATGGATATATGGAACTAAAGAATGATTTAATATTTCATCAATAGGATGTCCTAACAATCTTTCCCAAGCTTTAGATACGAATGTGACATTGTAATTTAAATCCATAGTATAAATCACATCATAACTACTTTCAATTAAGTCTTTGTATCGTCTTTCATCTTCAGCAAGTCTTAATTCTAATTCTTTAGATTCTGTAATATCATGATGCGTACCAACCATAATTAAAGGTTTGTGATGATCATCCCAATCAATGACTTTACCACGATCTAAAATCCAAACGTAAGAACCGTTTTTATGCATCATTCTAAATGAATTTTCATAATATTCTTCACTGTTATCAATTGATTTTTGAACGTTATCAACAGCAAACTTAGCGTCTTCTGGATGAATTAAGTTTTTCCATGTATCTATACTAATTGGAGATAATTCTTCTAACGTATATCCAACCAAACCAGCCCAACGCTCATTAAAAACAGTTTCTCCAGTTTGAATATTCCAGTACCAAGTCGCAGTATTGGTTGCGCTTATATAGTCTTGATTACCTTCTTGGTTTATATTTAAATATGTATAAGTTTTAATGATCTCATCTGCATTAATACTAAACCCTAACACTTCAATATGTTGATCTACTTTTTGAATAGTCCCTTTAGTGTAATACCAATGAAAGGTCTGATCGTGATGTTGAAAACGTTGCAAAGTCGAAAATTGATTTTTACTAGACGCTATCGTAGTTGTAATGATATTTAGTACTCTTTTTTTCTCATTTGGATGCCATATATGTGACCAATCGCTAAAAGAGCCACCTAAGTCATCATATCCTAAAAGATGTTTGCCTTTGTCAGAGATAAAAAAGAGATCCTTATCTGCATCCCATCTCCAAAAGACAATATTAGATTGATCAACGGTCTTCAAAATAAAATCATCATGATTGACGTCATTTAAGTTGAAATCACTCACAAAACCACCACACTTCTTATGATTATTTTATCATAGATAAAAAGAAGTATTTCTTAAGATTTCCTTAACAAATACTTCAATATCAGATTTTTATCTGATATTCAGTAAAATTTTGATATACAGTTTACTTTTCTTGACAGATGCTTTAAAATAGATGTATACGGAGATGGAGGATTGATAATATGCCAAGAAGAATAACAGATGTTTGTATTGCATGCGGCGCATGCCAAGCTGAATGTCCTGTAGATTGTATCTCTGAAGGTGATATCTACGTCATCGACGAAGATATTTGCATTGATTGTGGTGCATGCCAAGAGGTTTGTCCAACGGACGCTATTATCGAAGTATAATTGCTTAGACAGAGCAAAAAAAGAACACCTACTTTTTAGGTGTTCTTTTTTTATATTTTACTTCCAGCTTTTTCATCTACAATCACAACAACATTTGGATGAAGTTGTAATATGGATGCTGGTAGATCTTCAGTCACTTCGCCATTAATCATTTTATAAACAGCGTCAGCTTTTTCTTTACCACTTGCTAAAAGCATAATTTGTTTACTTCTCATGATGTTTTTAATACCCATCGTAATTGCATATTTTGGAACTTCATCGATGCTATTAAAAAATCTCATATTATCTTTTCTTGTTTGCTCATCTAGTTCAACAATAAAAGTCTCATTTCCAAATGGTGTTCCTGGTTCATTAAACCCAATATGACCATTGCTTCCGATACCCAAAACTTGAACATCTATAGCATGTTTTTTGAGATCTTTGTTATATGCTTCTGCTTGTTCATCAATTTTTGAGATATCATTATTTGGTATATGAATATGTTCATCTTTCATATCTACTTTAGAAAATAAGTTTGTATACATGTATTGATAATAACTTTGTGGATGATTTCGATCAATACCAATATACTCATCTAAATTATAACTAATGACATCTTTAAAACTAATTTCTTTTTTTTCATATGCTTCTATCAATTTTTGATAAAGGCCGATCGGGGTAGAACCGGTTGCTAAACCTAAAACTGATTTTGATTTTTGTTTTAATTGCTCAACAAGAATTTCACTTGCTTTTTGACTGACTTCGTTGTAATCTTTACACTTTATGATTTTCATTTTATCAAGTCCTAAACATTATATTTTAATGATTCTCTAATATTACCGTGATGTTGGTCTAATAACTCTTTGATTTTTGATGGGTCTTCAACTTTGCTCATAATCGCAAATATTGCATATTTAACTGATCCATACTTATCCAAATACTTTTGTGCTACATCTGGTCCAACACCAGTGATTTCAGTAACAATTCTTTGTGCTCTAGAAACTAATTTATCATTACTCATTTGCACATCAACCATTAAGTTTTCATATACTTTTCCGATCTTAACCATTGATGCAGTTGTGATCATATTACAGATAAGTTTTTGAGCTGTTCCACTTTTCATACGAGTTGATCCTGTAAGTGGTTCTGCACCTGTAATTGCTTCTATTGGATATGTTGCTACTTTGGCTATTTCAGAATCTGATGATGTTGTGATACATGCTGTTTTACATCCGATTTTATTAGCATATTCTAACCCACCAACAACATAAGGTGTTCTACCACTTGCAGCAATACCAATGACAATATCATTTTTGTTTAAATGATGATTTTCTAAATCTAGAACTGCAGCTGCTTTAGAATCCTCAATACCTTCTATAGCTAATCTTAATGCTGTGTCTCCGCCAGCAATAATACCAACAACCATATCTTCAGGTACACCAAAAGTTGGTGGACATTCACTTGCATCTAAAACACCAATACGTCCTGATGTTCCAGCGCCAATGTAAAATAATCTACCTCCTTTTGTAAAGGCATCTGTGACGATCTCAACAACTTCAGTAATTTGATCTAAAGCTTTCTCAACGGCTAATGGTACTGTTTTATCCTCGTTGTTTAATAAAACTAAAATCTCTTTTGTAGATACGATATCAATGTTCTTAGTCTTGCTGTTTCTTTTTTCTGTACTGATTTTACTAATATCTATCATAAAATCACCCCTTCTTTAGTTTTAAAAGACTTAAGTAATAAGCACCTCTAACTGGGCTCTCATCGCTTTCGTTTATTTCATAGTCTTTTATACTCATATCAATTTCTTCTAAAAATGTTTTTTTCATCAAGCTTGATTTTGTTAGAAATCCGCCTCTTAATGCGATAATCAAGTGTTCATCGCTATGCATCTTTAAGTAAGCTCTAATTGTTTGTCTTGCTAAACTTTTAGCTTCATCTTCAATCATCTTTATAGCTTTCTCATGATTGTTTCTTGCCAAATGATCGATGAAAGTTGAGATGTCTGCAACCTTAGTTTTTTCATTTGCGTAAACAAAGTCTCTGATCCCAAAATGATGTTTTACATTTAAATGTTCTAGTATAAGTTTTCCAAACTCATCATAAGATCCTTTATCTTCATAAACATCAATCACATCTTTTAATGCAGTAATGCTTAAGTGATATGCAGAGCCTTCATCTCCAAGTAAATGACCAAATCCACCGATTTGTTCTAATCGTTGTTGATCACTATACATAACGACACTACCCGTACCACCAATGACCATAATAACATTTACATCTAATGTTTTTTTGACGTCATATAATGCTATAAGTACATCACTTTCTAAACTCACTTTTGCATTATATTTTTCACCTAATGCATCTTCAAATGATTCTTTTTCTCTTATCTTTGAATATCCGGATATTCCTAGTTGAATCCAAAGTTCATCTGTATGCTTTAAATCTATAGTTAAGTGATCTAAAACATCAAATAAGTTATTAGTCGCTTGATCATAATCAATATTGAAGTTAGAAAAGCCAGATATGTATCTTTTGATTTCCTTACCTTCTAGATTATACAAAACGCCTAAGGTTTTGGTGCCCCCACCATCAACACCAATAATGTATTTACTCATACTTAACAGGCACCTTTCCTTTTAACTCTAAATCGCCTTTTAAATACTTGAGTAGTACCTTCATAGAGTTAGGTGTATATTCATATAAACATACATAATTTTTTATTTTTTTACTATAATAAAGATCATATGGATTTCTTAAAGCAATCACATGCATCTCTTTTTTTAAGTTCGATAGTTTATCGATTAAACTGATTTGTTCCTGATACACATTACCGTTATATGTTGTAATAATTAATTGATCGTATTCTGCTGCTTTCTGATAAACAAGTTCAATATCTTTTTCATCAGGTCTAATCGATAATTTAACAACATCTAAAGATTCCATCTCTTTTTCAATCATTTCAAACATATCATGATGACCTAATCTCTCATCTGCAATTGTTGTTGCTTTAGGCATAATTCCAACAAATAAAGCTTTTGACTTTAACTTTAAAGGTTGTCCTTTAACAAGACTTGCTGCACCTTCTACAACTTTATAACTTAAATCAAGCGCTTCTTGACTCATAATACTATCTCTTACATCTTCATAAGTTTCATCAAGAGCTACAGGCTCAACAAACGTTCTTTTGAAATCTAAAATACGCTTAACTCTTTCATCAATAACAGCTTCACTTACTTTACCAGATTCAACAGCTTCTTTAATATATTTTAAAGACTCTATTTGCAGTTCTCTTGAATGACAGATACAATAAATGTTTACGCCTGCTTCAACAGCCATTAAGCTTGCATTTACAGTACCATAGTTATCAGCGATTGCTTTCATTTGCATTCCATCAGTAACAATTAATCCTTCAAATCTAAACTCATCTCTTAAAAGATCAGTCATCACTTCTTTTGAAAGTGTTGTTGGATATCCATTTTTTGTCAATGCTGGAAAATCGATATGACTACTCATCATTGCTAATAATCCATCACCTATGGCTTTTTTAAATGGAACAAATTCAACTTGTTCTAAACGCTCTCTATCATAATCGACTTTAGGCATACCTAAGTGAGAATCAACAACAGTATCTCCATGTCCTGGAAAATGCTTTCCTGTTGCGATCACATGATTTTGCATCCCTTTAATATAAGCAGATCCAAACTCACTAACCACTTTAGGATCATCAGAGAAACTTCTCACACCAATGACTGGATTTTTAGGATTATTGTTAACATCAAGCACAGGTGCGAAGTTCATATTAACACCTAACTTCTTAAGTTCATAACCCATATAATCAGCAATCTGATACGTATCATCGATACTTCCGTTTGCTGCCAAAGTCATAGCGCCAGGAAAGAAAGTTGCGCCTTGTTGAATTCTTGTGACCATACCGCCTTCTTGATCAATACCGATAAATAAAGGTATACCGATATGTTCATAGGCAAGTTTTTGTAATGTTTGATTTAATTGTTTTAACTGTTTTCCACTTGTTATATTTCTTGTGAATAAGATGACATTACCAGCTTTATATTTTTTGATCATTTCAATGGTTTCATCTGTTACAGATTCTCCATCAAAACCAAACATCAATAATTGTCCAATCTTTTCTTCTAAGCTCAAGTTTCTAACATCAAGTTTATGATTAGTCATATAAATGATATTTTCCTTTCATTTCTTTAAATGCTTTAGAATCTTTATCCAATTTTTGATAAATCTCTTCTAATGATAATCTCTTTGTTCTCATAAAATCATCACCATTAAGTAAATCAATCATTGGATTCATACCTTCTTTATATGGAGGTAAGAATTTAAACTCCTCATGCATATTAGATATATAATGCAACATTGTAAACCCTGTTTTAACTGGTTTAAATGTCTTATAATTTGTAACAACCACTTCAATACCCTCACAAAGATCATCTTTGTGTTTTGAAAAGGTCGGTGTAAAGTATAATTTTCTAAACTTAACACCTTCTAAGTTCGCACGATTCAACTTAGCAATTACTTCGTTGCTTTTTAACCAAGGTGCTCCTACAAAACTAAATGGTTTTGTTGTCCCTCTGCCTTCAGAAACATTTGTTCCTTCAAAATAGCAAGTTGCTAAATAGGTATAAGTAGACGACTTAGTTGGAATATTAGGACTAGGTAACACCCATGGAAAATCAATCTTCTGATCATCATCAGTTCTTTGATATCCACTCATCTTAACAACTTCTAAATCACACCCAATGTCATATGCATCATTAAACATCATCGCAAGTTCACCAATGGTTAACCCATATCTTTGAACAAGCGGATAATATCCGACAAATGAACGGTATTTCAGATCTAAAATATTTCCTTCAACCTCTACGCCACCTACTGGGTTTGGTCGATCAAAGACAACAAATTTTTTATTAAACTCTTTTGCTGCCATCATGGCATACGCCATTGTATAAATAAATGTATAAAATCTTGCACCTACATCTTGGATATCAAAACATAAAATATCAATATCTTTTAACATCTCATAACTAGGTTTCTTATTTTGACCATATAATGAATAAACCATACAACCAGTTTCTTCATCATGGTAATTTTCTAATCTAACACCTGCTTGTAAATCACCACGAACTCCATGTTCTGGTGCATATAAACTCACAAGTTCTGTTTTCTCTTTTAAAATGTCAATGGTTGACTTAAAGTTTCGATCTACGCCAGTTGGATTTGTGATGAGTCCAACTTTTTTACCTTTAAATAAGTCTAGATATAAATCAATATTTTCTATACCAACTTTAAACATCTTCTTTCACCAACCCTTCAACATATTCGACAATCTGATTTGTAATTAAAGCATTTAACAATACTGGAATAGATAATCCAGCAAAAACAAAGATGAGTTGTGTTATTGGTGTCATAAGGAGCACAAACGGTACTGCCGTTGTTAACACCAATAACACAGTTCTCAAGAAATACTTTCCAGACAAATAAAATGCTAATTTAAACATTAATGTAATTTTTGCTTTAGGTACTACATAAAGTACCGAAAGCGTATAAAGTGTGACGATAAACGCACTTACTAAAAATGCTAATGTCACATAATAGCCTATTAAATAAAGCCAATGAGATTGTTCATTCAATACATCAACATAATACGTTGTGTTGATATACCCCAAAACAAGTACTACGATAAAGATTAGTCCAATCCCAATTTTTTTACCAATATCTTCGAGGAAAAACTTGAAATAGCCTTTAAAAAGTTTTTCTTCATCTTTATTGATGTATTGATGAAAAAGTTTATATCCTGCTGCTATACTTGGATAAATGGTAACCACTAAAAGACTCGTGAAAATCATTAAAATATTAATCACGATCATTCTAATGATCCAGTCAGCAACCGTATTAATTTTTTGATATAAAGACTTTTCGTAGACCATGAAATCTCCTTTTATCCAACGATACCTGTACGTTCGATAGATTCAACAAATTGTTTTTGAACAAATAAATACATAATCAGTAATGGTAACATCATCAGTAGCGCAGATACATTAGAAATAAGCGCTAAGAAGACTGGGTTTTCCCATACATCTTGACCAATCAGATTGAGTCCACCTGTATAGAATAATGCAGCATACATATTTTCAGCAGCATTAATCAGTCTCATCGTAAGTAATGGAAATTGTTGTGTACTTACCTCAAAAATCTTGACATAATAAGCATCATTCCATTGCCATACAAACGCAAATAATCCAACTGTAACTAAAGCACCTCTTGCATTTGGTAACATAACGCTCCAGAATGTTCTAAAGACGCCAGCACCATCAATCATTGCTGATTCTTCTAATTCTTTAGGTAGTCCTTTAAAGAAACTTCTAAAGATGTAAATGAAAATACCACTTCTAATCCCCATTCCAAGTCCACTCATTAAATAAATGGAACCTTCTTTACCAATCAAACCTAAACCTCTAAAGTATAAATACTGTGCGAGTGATAAAGCTTGTGGTGGAATGACAATAGTTAGAATAACTAAAATAAATAATATATTACTTCCCTTAAATTTAAGTCTAGAAAATGCATATCCAGCAAGTGCTGTAGATGCCATCTGTAAGATCATTGATATAGCACTTAATTTAAATGAATTAAACACTGCATGTCTATAATCCAATACAATACTAGCAATTTTAATATTCATAATGCTCCAGTTTTCTGGAATCCAGATAACTGCAGGATTATTAACATCACTTGGTGCACGTAGTGCCATCAAGATTTGTTGAATGGTCGGGAATAATATCACAAAACATAAACCAATGAGTAAAATACTTCTAATGAATGTTAAACTGAACTCTTTAGCTTTTCTAGAACGTTTTGCGTTCTTCTTTGGATCTTTAAGATCCGTAACTACTCCATGATAAGAGGCTTTTAATTGTTCGATAATATTAGTTTTCATAATGTGACTCTCCTATCTTAAGAAGTTTTGCAAAAGCGCCAAGTACAATTAAGATAAGTATAATAACTGCTACATAAATCCAAGCCATTGCTGAGGATAATCCCCAATTTTGTTGATTGAGCTCATCACTAATGATTGTCGAAACAGATGATGTTAAGAATGTATCAACAAGCGCATAAACAGTTACTGTAATGATATGAGGGGTAACGTTAGGCAATGTAATTAACCAGAACATTTCATAAGCGGTTGCACCTTCTATTTTAGCTGCTTCATATAAGTGTTTAGGAATAGACTGAATACTTGCTAAAAACAGAAGTATTGGTACGCCAGCAAGCGCTAAAATATCATAAATTCTTTCAATAAGTCCAACAATGAAAGTAATTAAGAACGGTGCCATACCTGTTTGTAGTAGATAAAACTCTAAATCAAAGATTCTATCTATCCCTTGTTGTTCTAATATGGCATTAATTGCTTCTCCACCACCTACAGCTGATACAACAGCTGCAGAGTTTAGAATAACTGGAACAAAGAAAATTGCTCTAACGATTGCTCTACCCTTAAACTTCATATTCAGTAAAACTGCAATAAATAAACTAAAAATAAGTAAAACTGGTAGGTTAATCAACACATCTGTTGTTGTTGTCAATAATTCAACTCTAAATGATGATATTGATGTAACATGAGTATTTAAAGCATATCTATAATTCTCAAAACCAATAAACTCTTTGACGATTTCTCCTGCTTGAGGTGTTAAATCAAAGAAACTATATCTGAGTGACTCAATAAATGGCACTAAGAATAGTAATAAGATACCGACTGCCCAAGGCAATAAGAAGATAATTGCCCAAAATAGCTTTTGTTGCTTATAACTCATTTCTGGTAATTTTATCGGAAGTTTAGGTGTTTTTTTAGTCTCTTGCATCTCTTAAACCTCCTCTATATAATAACTTAAGCTCGGGATAATGTTTGCCCCTATAGTTATCGCTCTTAAGTTATAATTGATTAATATGGTTAATCCATGTGAATAAGTGACACGGTAAACATTTTGACTCACACGTTCATGATTAATGAGTGTGCCATTATGGATACCTATCGCATCTAATTCTTTAACTTGTGATTCAATCGTATCTAACCAATTACGATAATCAGTTGCCATATAATAGTTATACTCTGTATTTAACAACTCTCTAGAATCATCATAAGTTAATGTATATTTTAAGTTAGATCCAGTTTCAATATGTTTTAAGAATTGATACTCTACACTTCTATCATTTGCTAAATTAATACTACTACTTGAATAATCAACAACACCTGATAAAACTAATTGTAATAAAGGTATTTGATCATCAATGATAGAATAAAGCGTTGCTTCAACTGGTAATTCTGTAATATAACTTGCATTTTCAAAAGCATAATATAATGGATTATTGAGCATCATGCCTTGATCAACGCTATCTAAGAATCTTTCTTGAAGCCATAATGCATATTGTTGATAAATCATCACATCATCACTATAATGACCAGCAATCATCGATCCCATCAGTGACATCTCTATATGATCAAATGTATAATCGTTATTCATACGATTGAATATTGCTTCATAATATAATGGGTTGATGACATAACTATCACTACTATGCTCAAAGTTAGTTTCTGAATAAGGTAATCTTGATGGATAATGATAGTTAAACATGAGTGCGTGACTACCACGAATTCTACTTGCAGTATATCTGAATTGATCAAAAGCTTTATGGTAATCTTTTGCTGTTACCATATTGATTGATTGATATAAATCAATATCTAAAGACTCTAAATATGCTTCTAAAGCCTCATAATCTTTTTTACCACCAAGTGTTTTCTCAAAATCAACTCTGTCATTTAAATCTTGTGATAGACCGCCATTAATTGCACCTTGATAAAGTACATTCATGGTATCTAACCCTTTATTTTTAAGTAACCCAACGATTTCTTGTGCTTGATCAAAAGTTGTCATCGATTCATTTGTATAATAAGGTACACCTAAGAAAAACTCTTTTCTATCATATGCTCCAACAAATTCAGTCGTTAAAACTGTATTGGTTGTTTGATCTTTTGTAGATAATCCATATGAGTCTATTAAGTAATTTTTAAATGCTTTAGCAACGCCAACATAACTATTGTCGGCACCATTTAAAAAGGTATACTCAACACTAAAATCAGTTTCAACAATTTCTTCTGTCCATAAATCGACACCATATTGATTAAATCCTGATCCGATAACTACAGATTCTACTTCTCTAAATGAAAATGATGTAAACACTTTATTATATGAATCAATTCTTTCAGAAACGTCAGCGTTTAACCAAGCCATCGCATCACCTTCAGTGATAATAGCCGCAAACCCTCCATTTTCTTTGACCATACCATAAACTGGCATTGATATTTTTTGTTGTTGTTCTGCCATTTTATATGGTAATTGTGTCAAGTCTTGTCCATATAAGCGTTTATTATAAGCATTTTGGAAATATTTACCATTGTTAAAGTCAATGACTGCACCACTACCATCAGGAAGTACGATATATCCTTCAGTAGGATCGCCTACTTCATCAACTGAAACAGCAGTTCCAAATAATGGATATAACGATACCTTAGCAATTTTGGTTGCTTCATTTTCAACGATAGAATCTCTTAAAATGGTTGTTCTAATACCGTCTTCTGTTAAGACTATTTCAACAGCAATTTCAAATCTAATTTTTTCAAATTGCTCAAAATATCCATATGATTCGTTTTCTTCAATTGCGCGATCTCTGGTGTAGTCCATATCTTTATAGAAAATATCATAAAGTCTTCTTTTAACGAGTCGACTCATATCTTCATATTGAACAATTTCATATAATTCTCTATCTTCATCATATCCTGTATAAGCAATACGATTAAGTAAATCAAATTGATCCATACTTTCCATAACATCTTTTGGAAGATATTTAGGGAAATATAAATAATCTACTTCTAAATCCTCAATGACATACTTAATTTGAACGCCATCTTCGATATATTTAATACCAAATGTTCTTTCACCCTCATCATTTAAAATGCTTGCAGGATGATAAATACTGTAGTTATAATTATTAATCGTCGTTAACGATCCTGATTGATTAAAATATTGAATTTCTAATGTTGATTTTTGTTTTTCAATGGCTGAATTAGTGATTTGTCTATCTGGATTAGCGACCCATGGGTCTTCAATATCCGGATTAGATAAATAAACTTCGTTATTTCTTAAATCAACAACTTTAAAATATGATGTTGTCTCATCAATGTAAAGTTCGAAATCATCATTAGAAGCTACAAGTCTATCGACGTTTGTAAGTTCATTTGAATCTGTAAAATTGTTAGGATCATATGCTCTAAGATCGTGTTCAACCAAATCTGCTTTTTTCATATTAAAAGCGAATATGTATGTGAGTACGATACCGATGATTAAAATAAGCGCGATAATCTTTTTCATATACACCACCTCTAATATCTCAGATTTAATTCTTCATATATTGAAGCTATAAACTCAATAAATTGTTGAATCAAATCGAAAAATAACAAACCAAAAAACATCATGACTGCCATTGCAACCACAGTTAATATAAATGCAACGATTGTTTTACCTAAACCATATTGATGAATATTTAATATACCCATAAACAGCATCCAAGCAGTTAATCCGTATGCAATACCCATTAATAATTGATAAAAAGCCATTTCTTCCATAGTTAAGAAGTTAGATAGTATAACGCTAGGGTATCCAATGATGATGAGTGGAAATAAAGCATACCCAGTTGTCATCACGATTTCTTTAAAACTACCTTTACCTTCCATTAAGGTTGTTACTGACCAGTTACCCACAGTAAATAAGCCCAATAACAAGACCACAGAAAAGATTTCTTGAAGACTATTTAGCATTAATGGATTTCTTTCATTAATCAAAAAGCCTTCGTTTTGATACGTAAATATTCTAAAAAATGCATATAAAGCGATAAAGATTAAAGCTACACTTAACTTGCCTTTTTTATATCTCTTAAAATCATCATACCCATCAAATGGATGTAGCATGATATATTTAGGAAATTTTATATAATCAAACCATATACGTTTAAGTTTAGTCTTCATATAATATGCTACCTCCCTTTTTGTATGTTGATCTGATCTTAAATCCAATGAATAATCCAGCAGCTAAAACAACACCACCAGCAATCCATCCAAAGTTAGCTTTTAAAATTTCATTACGATAAGCTTGATAAGCTTTTGAGTAATAATATCTATCATGTCCTAAATTGAAATATTCAACTGCTGTTTTATAGTCGCCTTCTCTTAAATAGAATTTACCGATACCATTATATGCAATCTCATAATTCGTATTTAATACAAGTACTTCTTGCCATAGCTCAGCTGCTTTTTCAAACTCACCATTGGTGTGATACATAATTGCTTGATTCACTTTTGAACCAAAATCTGTTAATTGATAAACAATAACTGTTCTAGATTTTCTATCTAAAACTAAAAGCTCATCACCTAAGTAAGCTAATGAAACACCTTCAGAAAATTTATCTGATTGTGCGCCTTCATCACCATTGATATAAAGTAGATTACCTTCACTATCATATGTAAATAATCTAGATCTCTTTTGATCTAAAACAGTATAAATACCATAATCTGTATACGCAATATCTACTAAATCACTTGGTCCATCAATTACATAGTTATTCATACCTTCGATATAATGAATATCTCCCATCGGTGGATGATATCCTCTTGGATTTAATACATCGACACCTTTTGGATTGATGAGCTGAATCATATTTTCAGCGTTTTCTTCTGATGGTTTTGAAGTTGCGTAGATGAAGTTCTTCTCATCCATCACAACATTTGTATACTCTGTTGGTAAATATAGTTGAAGTTGTGCTAGTTGTTCTTCAGTCATAATTGATCTTTGGAATATTTCAAGCGGATTAAGTGATACTGGGTTAACCCCTGTATAACGATTAAAGCTGCCATCAACATCTAACTCAATGATGCCTTCATAAACGTTTCTTGCTACAACATACATTCTTTCAGAACTATCAACTGTAATTTTTCTAGGTTCAAAACTGATTTCATCAAATGTCACATCGTCAATATCGCTAAATAAACCAACAACCTCAAAATCGTGGTTTAATTTAACAACTCTATAGTTACCGCTATCTGCAATATAGATACCAGTTTCATTGACATCGACACCATAAGGTGAACTTAAAGTCACATCATCAAAAACTTGTACACCTTCTGCTAATAACTGCTCTTGAAATTCAACACTTAAAGCAAATGATGTATGTTCTGATAATAGTTCAAAATTATCATTGATTAATATAAGTGCATTCTTACCTGAGTCCATCATGTATATCACATCATCATAAACAACAATGTCTTCTGGAGATGTTAATGATGACCCTAATGTGTTTCCATTAAAATATGTTGCAAAATTCATCCCTGGAGCTGAATGAATAACATCTCCATAATAGGAATAATTGTATCTTAATGCCGATAGTTGTATAGGTAATGTGAACAACATCGAAAATATCATAAATAATTTCATATCATCACGCTCCTATTTCATACCGGAATGACTGAACGTTTCAACAATTCTAGATTGTGAGAAGATAAAGAATGTAACAGGCACTATCATCATAATGAAAGAGACTGCCGCAATCGTACCAGCACGTTCGATCGTTCCTTGTGCAATTTGTCTTAAAGCATAACTTACAGGTTTTAATTCTTCACTAAAGATAAATGATCCACCATCAGTAATCCATAATCTTTGGAATAACAAGATAATTAATGTTAACCACGCTGGTTTAACCAGTGGCATCACGATTTGGAAGAATATGCGATATTCGCTTGCGCCATCGATTTTCGCACTTTCAATTAATTCCATTGGGATTTGTTCCATAAATTGTTTCATCAAATATAACCCTAAAGATGACGCAATCGCTGGGAAAATAATTGCCATTGGCGTATCTACTAAACCAATCCATGAAACAATAATATAGTTTGGAGTCGCAGTTACTTGAGGCGCAAACATAAGTGAATAAACAACAAGTGTAAAAATGATTGTTCTTCCAGGAAATTTATACTTAGCTAAAGGAAATGCAGCCATAGACGCGATCAATACATGCCCTATGGTACCTGTCACTGTAATTAAAATCGTATTAAAGAAATATCTAGTAAATGGAATCCATGAATTACTCATCAATTCTGATAAATCTCTAAAGTTATCAAATGTAATATTTCTTGGTAATAATCTTGGTGGGAATAAGAATAACTCATCGAGTGGCTTAAATGCATTAGACGCAGTCATAATGAGCGGAAACGCACTAAAAGCACCAAAGATTAATAACACAATAAATAATGTGATATCTCCAGCTTTAGAACGATTAATTCTTTTCTTTTTACGATACTTACGATTTTTTATTTGCTCAATAATCTGTTGCATATTATTCACCTACCTTTCTTAAGATAGAGCGAACAACAATATTCGCAGTCATCATGATTAAGAATAATAATGTCGCAATCGCAGAGGCATATCCTAAGTCAAATCTTGTTGAACCATAATCAATCAAGTGGGTAACAATCGTGTGCCCAGCATATTGTATTGATGGGAAACCAACAAGCTGCATAGATACTTCTGCTATCGCCAGTGATGTCGTTATCTGCATCACGGCACCAAATAATAACTGAGGTTTCATTGAAGGCAGGGTAATATACCATAACTCTTGCCATCTGTTTCTAATACCATCTATCGCACCTGCTTCATAAAGTGTTTTATCAACACTTTGAAGACCTGCGATAAATGCTAAGAAAGAAACCCCCAAACTTAACCACAATTGAACTAAAATAATGACACCTAACATATAGTCAGGATCTTTTAACCATAAAATCGGATTATCGATAAATCCTAAATTCATTAAAATTGCATTGGCATACCCATGAACGTCACCAGAGAATATTAATAACCAAATCAAAAATGCATTCCCTGAAATTGAAGGGGCATAAAAGATTAATGTCATAAACGCTCTTAATTTAGGTTTAAGCTCATTAATTAACCATGCAAAAACAAAAGCTAACAAATAACTTACCGGTCCAGTAACAACCGCAAGTATTAATGTATTTTTTAATGCGATGATGAATACATCATCATCAAGTAATAATTTAACATAGTTATCTAAACCAATAAATCTTGGTCTTTCTAAAAGGTTAAAATATGTAAAACTAATCCCCAGTGACATAAACACTGGAATGATTGTGAAAGTTAAAAATAAGATAACATATGGAGCCATTAATATATAATTATGCTTATTTTGTTTAACTTCTTTCCACAAAAGTTGTCTTTTAACTTTCATGTCCATTTTTGATTGCATATTAATGCCTCCTTTCTTAATCTAAACCAAACTCTCTTCTTTTCTTTTCTATCTCGTCATTAATGACTTGCACATAATCATAAATCGTCTCTCTAGGATTTGCAAATTCATCAATAACTAATCTAAATGCATTATCTAAATGTCTACCTGTCATATATCCACCTGGAACTTCTGGAATACCACGAACCCATTGCCATTGCTCATAAAGTTTTTGATATTCTTCAACTGTCCAAGGTAGTTGTGCTAACGCATCAATGTTTGCGGTTGGATATCTAGCTGCTGCACCTAAAATACCTTCCATTTCACGTCCAAATTGAACTTGAACTTCAGTACTTGTCCACCATTTTAAGTATTCCCAAGACGCATCTTTTTTAGAAGATTGATCCATGATCATCACACCTGTATTGGTTGATACAGTTTCTCTTCTAATTTGGGTTTGTCCAAACTCATCAACATATTCAGTACCAGGTACTGATGAGAAGTCCCATTTACCTCTAATTTCAGGTGCAAATACGCTTAATGTATTATAAATATTGTAATAGGTTACACCAATAGGCATTTGTCCACTTCTAAATCTGTTAACAAAGTTCGCTTCTACAGGGAATGAATAATCTGTATAAAATCTTGTCCACGTTTCAAAGACTTCAGGTCCCATGCCTTCATTAAATCCACTTTCTGTATTACCATTAACGTAGAACTCTCCATCATTTTGATAAAACATAGTTGAGAATATTGGATTTGCTGGAAGATTGACAATGTTTCCTTGTGTAATTGGAACTGGTAAATAAAACTCTAAATTATGTTTTTGAAGATCAGGAATCATGGATATAACATCATCCCAAGTATTTGGAACTTCAAGTTCTATTTCTTCAAAAATATCTGTTCTATAAAACATCATTAAGAATATTTGTTGTTCTGGAAGTGCATAATATCCGCCTTCATGTTCAAAGCCAACCATGGAACTATCCATAAACCTATCTTTCACATCTGCAAAATCAGCAAACTGTGATAAATCATAAACAGCATTTCTCATGGCGTAATTAACTGGAATATTATAAGTAACACCCATCGCAACGTCAGGACCTTCTCCTGCAAGTGTTGCTGGTAGTAACACAGCACCGTTAACGAGTTTTAAATCCACTTGAATACCTGTTTCTGAAGTAAATGATTCATCGATCAGCTTTCTTAAAATATTAGCTTGATCTTTACCTACAGATAACCAAACTTCAATCGTTTCGTTAATTTCACCAGTTTCTGTTTGACCTATCGCTGTGTAGTCAGTTGTAAAACTTGCAAAAAATGCACGAATACTAAAAATTGTTCTTTTAAACCAAGACGCTTTATTTTGTGGTAACTTAGCATCTGTTGCGTGTAGTACAAAATAATCAATTTCTAAAGGTTGTTCTGAAAGTAAGATAACAAGTGTTCCTAAAGAAGAAATATTTGCGCTATATGTTGATAAATTCTTATGGATTTCTCTAGGTTTTTCCACAAAATCTTCAAGTTGTAATATCACAGTATCTAAAATTCCTGTCTTTTCACTCTTAGACCCTGAAATATCAATAATTCTTTGTCTAATATTTGATAAATTAACTCGTTCTTGTTCTAATCTTTCAACTAAACGATCAACTCTTGTGACTAACTCATAATCTCTATATGGATCTGGTTCAGGTCCAGTATATACAAGAATCTCTCTATAAAGTTTATTTAAGTTATTGATTGAATTTTGAATTTGTGCAATTAAAGGGCCATATTCTCCAAGTGATACTTCCATAGAAAGTTCATGGGTACCAGCTTCAAGATAAAATAAATACGGTGCATCTTCTGTACCTAATGTTTGGATACGCCAATCATTAGAAAATGGGAACTGGTAATTTTCCATTTCTGCAAACGGAAGTTTACCATCAATATAAATATTTCTACTTACATTCATACCAGATGCTAGTTTTTGTTTGACACGCATACTAATTGCATATAATCCTGATGTTTCAACATCAATAGTCCATGTCATTTGATCTCCTGATACACGCCAGTTAGCCCCACCAATCGTATTTAATTTTATAAGTGACGGATGAGCTGGCATCGTCAGTGGACTTGTACGGTCATTTAATGGATATAATGTTGGTGATGATGTATATGATACATCTTCAGCTTGAAGCATCAATGGTTCTTCATCAACAACTTGATAATTGTTTGTTTGATACATTTCATAGACATCTTCATATGAAACAACTTCTTCAACAGATAAAAGTTCTATGGTATCGATTAATAATGGTTCTCTTACAGATTCTATAGTGATACTATTGATACCTTCTTCAAAATAGAATTGATAAGGTTCATTGACATAGCCTATAGAGTCTTTAACAAAATCATTTGTCCAAAACGGTGTTTCAATTTGACTAGGTCTAATATCATTCCCATGAATATCTACTTTAGGGTCTCCATCAGAAGCCCATAAGCGATGGAACACGATGTTGCTAGCACCTGTGAAAGGTACTTCTCCATTGATGTATAGGGTGCGTTCAACTGATGAACTTTTACCTTCATATGGGAAATAATTAAGTTTAATGTTATAAAAACCTTCTTCATCTACGATAAAATTCCATGTCACTGCTCCACTTTCTTTTGTTAATAACGGATTAGAAACACCTTCATACATATCTAAAATTTCTTGTTCACCTTCAATATGTGAATAACTAGAAGCTTCGATTGTAATGACTTCGTTTTCTGGATAGATTTGAGGTTGGTTTGAAACATAGCTGAAATAAGCTTCAGCATCATACTCGCCAAGCTCTGAAGGTTCTACCTCGCTAACAGGTTCTCTATTATAATCCAAATAATTCTTTTGTGCTCTTGCGACTATGCTATCAATTACTGCATAAACAGTCACCAACAACACAATAGATAATGTTATAATTAGAAATTTTTTCATTACAATCCACTCCTTTGAAATATCCCCCTTTATGAGAAAGGGGGATTGACTTCGTTTTCTTTATATCAGTTTAAATATTCTTCTAATGCGGCTTCATAGATAGGTTTAATTCTATCCATATCAGTACGAGCTGTACCATTTCTAATACCAGCATTAATGTTTGATCTCCAACCGTTTTCGCCATAAGCGCTAATACCGATTGCATTAATTAATTCTAAGTAAATACTGTCATAAATATCTAAGTATGCTTCAACATATAATTCATCATCAAACTTAGTTAATAATGTTAATTCAAATTCATCTTGTAACTCTTGTTCAGTCTTCCATAATTGAAGTTCATTCCATACTTGGAATACTAACTCTTCTTTTTCTGGAGTCATACCACTAGCTACGTTATATACTGCTACGCCTGATACTGGAGAAACATATTGTCCACCACTTGTCTTAAATGCATCTGACATTGGATAAGGTACAAATCCTAATTCGAAAGCTAATCCGCCCCATCTGTTATCAGCAGTAACAAACCATAAGCTACCTGGATGCATTGCAACTTTACCAGTTTGCCATAATGGTGAACCAGCATCATATTGTCCTGATGGTTCAAATAATCCTTGTGTCCATAAATCACTTAAGAATGTATAAGTTTCTAAAGCTGGTGTTTGTGCAAATGATACTCTACCAGTTGTCGCATTAATTAAGCTACCACCATTAAGAGGAACCATTGATTCTGCATAAGCACTAGGTACACCACCTAAAGCAAATAAGTCTTCACCTTGAGCACTTAAAGCTGTTTGAACTTCTGTTGCCCATGATTCAAATTTAGACCATGTCCACTGTCCATCTAAATATAGTTGTGATGGATTTTCAACACCTAAACTTGCAACTAAATCTGCATTATAGTATAAACCAACGTCAACAGTTAAGTTATTAGCGCCAAATCCATAGACATGATTTTGATATGAACCAACTTCAATATAATCATCATGGATGTTTGAACCATGAGAGTTCATATATTGGTCAACTGGAACAATTGCATTACCATCAGCTAATTGTTGAATCCAGTCACTTGTTGTCCAGTAAATATCTGCAAGTGGATCACCTGCAACTGATGCATTAATGATTGCAGTTACACGGCTTGGTCCCCAAGCAGCACTTGCTGGATATGCTTGATACTTAACAGTAACATTTAACTCTTCTTCAACTTGTCTTTGTAAAGCTTGTCTTGCTTGTTGTTCTGTACCACTAAAATCTGGATGGAATGGGTCAACCTCATATGGAGCACCATGCATAATCACGATTTCTGTTGGTTCAGAGACTTGATTATCTTCTCTAACTGTAACTTGTCTAGTCGCTTTTACTTCATTATCGTTACTATCAGTTACTGTATAAGTTAATGTATATGTACCTGCAGTGCTTGTATCAACTGCACCTGTAACAGTAATTTCTGATGTAATATCACCATTAACTGTATCTGTTGCAGTTACACCTTCAAGTGGATCAAATACTGATCCAAAATCTATCGTAACATTTGTAACTCCTGAGAAAGATGCAGTTGCATTTGGATCAGGATTTACAGTAACTTCTCTAGTTGCTGATACTTCATTGCCATCGCTACCAGTAACTTTATAAGTTAATGTATAAGTCCCCGCTATACTTGTATCAACTGCACCTGTAACTGTAATATTTGAAGTAATATCTCCATCAACAGTATCTGTTGCAGTTACACCATCAAGCGGATCAAAATCTGAACCAAAATCTACAGTGATATCAGTCACTCCAGATAATGATGCAGTATCTTCTGGATCTACTGGATCTTCATTGCCACCACACGCAACAATTCCGAATGCCAGAGCTAATATGAGTAATAAACTAAATACTTTTTTCATTTCATAACCTCTCTTTTCATTATTATGAATTTTTTGTTTTTGTAAACTCTATTTCACATGTTAATTATACTATTTTTTGGCTTTCTTTTATAGACCCAAGGGGTATATTTTCAAATATGAAAAATAATTTTCAAAGCGTTTACATCTAAGCAAAAATATTCATTTGATAGATAAAGCGCCCGATAGAAATTACCGGGCACTTTTTTTATAGATTGTTTATCTAATTGTTTAACTTAAAAGCTTATCTTCTTTTTCTAATAAAGAATATAGCAGCAGCTCCTAATAAAATACTGAATGTTGCGAAAATTGCACTTGTACCATTAATTGCTGATCCACAACCAGTATCTTCTGGAAGTGATGCATCAATTAATTCTTGGATACGAGCTTCTGTAATAACGCCAGCATCAACTAAATCTTGAACGTCTTCTTCTGAAAGAACGTTAGCTTCGATTAATGCTACGATATCTGCTTCAGTAAATACTTCTGCTTCAATTAATGCTTGAACATCAGCAGCTGATAAAGTATTATCTTCGATTAATGCTTCAACGTCAGCTTCAGTAAGCATAGCTTCTTTAACTACAACATCAAATGATTGAACATCTGTATGTCCAGCAACGTCTTCAACTGTAACTTCTACAGTGTAAGTACCTGGAGTAGTAAGGTCTAATCCACCATTGTTAGAAACATATTTAACTAAATCACTTTGTGCATCAGTGAAGTCATAAGCAACAACGTTAGCTAAGATAGCTTGGTTAACATTGTCATATTCACCAGCATAGATTGAATAGTTTTCATTAACTACCATTAAAATTGGAGCAGTCATATCATCAACTGTTAATACATAGCTATCAGTTGTAACGATATCATAATTGAAATCTTCAATGAATGTTAAATCATAAGATACAGGATCACCAAATGCTAAAGCTTTAGCAGCAGTATAAACATCACCCATACCCCAACCTACAGCGATTAGGTATCCATCTTGTTCTAATGTTAAATTAGCTAACCAAGAATCCCAAATACCTGATGCATTTGCAGGAGTATTAAGACCATTTTCATCAACTAAATCCCAGTTATGACGGTCAATTGTTCTAATAACATTACCATCTCCACCAACTTCAATATAAACACCTGATGAAGACCATCCAAATGATGAAGTCTTAAAGTTTGTTACGTCTGTATAAACGATAACTTCATATCTAAAGTTTGTAGTTTGTTCATTTAATGAGCCATCAAATTCAAATTGAGTACCATTTAAATCAATAAATGGATTAACACCAGGAATAAATACATGATGAGTAAATTCTAAGTCGATTTGATATTCACCTGGGAATGGATTATATGGATTTAATGATGATGGATAAGTAACTTCGATAGAAGCTGTCTTATCATTACCATAACCATCGTCAGCTGTAATTCCTTCTAATAAGTCAACAAATACATTTTGATCAATGAATCTGTCTTCTACGCCAGCAAATTTAGGAGGCATAACACCGATAACGATATCAGCAACTGCAGTTGTTTCATCGCCTTCTGGAGTTGTAGTCATCCAAGTAGCTGTATAACCAGCACCAAATTCACTTGTATCAACCATAGTTACTGCAGCACTTGCAGTATATGAATCAGTACCTAAATCATAAGTGAAGTCGATAGTTTCTAAATCAGTACCATCTTGAGAAATTGTTACTGAATAATCTAATTTTTCAGTAGCATTGATAATTTTACCTTCAGTATTGAACATGTTTACCCATGAAGCTGATACTGCAGGATCTAAATCAAATGTACCATTGTATTCAACAACGATATTAACGCCAGCACTAACTGCATCGTCATCTAAAGCTGAAACGCCAGAGAACATTGCAGGTTGTGGGTCATACATAACTGCCATTGGATCTAATGCAGAATCTAACATAAATTCTGGCATATCTTCAATATAAGCAGTTGTTAATGGGTTAGCAGTACCTCTATCTAAAGTACCCCAAGAAACAACAGTCCAACCAGCAGGAATTACTACAAAGTTTGGATTACCATTAAATAATACGCCATCACCATTGATAATGGTTGACCAATCTTCAGGATCAGTTTCAACAGCTGTATCAACATCAGCATTTGTCCAAGTTAAATACTTAAGTGGTTCAATAACATAACCATCAGTATCAACGTCATCTAATGCCATTCTGATATGAGTTAATCTAGTGTTAGGTGTATCCACAAGTGGATCACCACTAGCAACTGCTGTATCATAAGCAGTAGCTTCTGCTTCTGTAGCTAATCTCCAGTCTGGAGCTTCTGTTGTACCATCATTGTGAATATAATAAACACTAATGTGGTCTTCAAACATTTGAAGTTGACCTAGTTCATCAAAATAAGAATATTTTCTATGAACGACAGAAGTTAAGTCAGTTCTTGCGTTAGCAGTTTCTAAGATCACTTGTTGGTCAGTATCGTTGATTGTTAAACCAGCGAATGCGTTCCATGATAATGCACCAATTTCAAGAGCTGAGATAAATCCATTTGAGTTATCATCTTCAAATTCTGTTACGTATCTAGCTGCACCTCTAACAAAATGGTATCTATGACCGGCATATTCCATAGTCCAGTGTGAAGAACCAAGTTTTGTTTGAGTACATTCATTTGTACCTTCTAAACATGCTTGTTGATCGTATGGATATAGATCAACTAATTCACCTTCTGCATGTGAACTGTTTCCAGCTAACAATGCAAATGATGCAAATCCTAGTAATAAAAATACTACAATTTTTTTCATTATTTTCCTCCTATTATTTTATTTAAACGTTCATCATCATTTTATATCTTAATGAAAACGCTGTCAATCTTATCTAAATGTTTCTCTTCATAAAGCCTTATTTTTGCATATCTTGAATATTTTTTTCAGTCTTAGTGAATGGTTCCTGGTAAATATGAATAAAATGTTCTTGATGTTTCAATACCATCTAATAAGACAGTGATTGTATAACTTACTGTCATTGCACGATCAGGCATTGCAATAATACGTCCTGTATTGTCTAAATACTCCAAGTCATTTGATGTAAATGTAATTTGTGCATCTCCAAATTCTGATGCGACTTTATATTCAATATCTTGGAATTGTTCAAATAGTGGAACGAGTCCAGCGTTTCTTAAAGTTCTTGGACAATCTTTACCACTAAAGTCATTATGATACTTCATATTTTCTCTTGGTAAATTGTACTTAGTTAATAAGTGAGCAACTAATTTAGATGTTCTTTGCCATGTACGATAAACATCTGCATCATCATTAACTCCCATTTCAATACCGATACCATTTCTATTTCCACCACCTAGATAAGTAGTGCCTTGTAAAGGTAGAGATGAACCATCACCAGCATGATAACCTCTTTCTGTTTCAGGAAGTGATTGATAAAGCGCTTTATCATCTATTGAAAAATGCCATGATGCCCATAATTCAGTACCATTTTGTGATGCATTCCATAAATAATTAGCATGAGATAATGCTCCAGCGCCTGTTCCCGTATTCGCAGTATCATGAACAACTACCCAATAAACATTATATGGATTGTATTGAGTAACTCCTTCTGGATGTGGATCCATAGGTTCACCTGGTCTAATACCTGAACTCACAGGAACGATTTTTGATGTATTAATTTCAATATCACCAAAATAATATCTAGAAACACTTTCGTATTTGAAATCATTATAATTGTAACCTACACCATAAGCTGTCCATTCATGAGGTGTTGTGTAATTCACTTGACTCATTGTTAATAAATCAAGTAAATCCATTTCATCTAAAGATGCAAAGATTTCAGCTTTAAATTCTGTTTTAACTAAAGGATCAGATACAAGTGATGCTGTAAATGTTACAAGACCAGCACCGTGAGTTGTTACTAAACCTTCTTGATCAATCGTTGCTACACCAATATTATCTGATTCAAAGTGAACATCTTCATCTTTAATCGCAAATGGGAATACCATTGCATTTAAAGAGAATACATCACCTACAAGCATTGTTTGAGTTACAACAGATGGTGTTAATTCAATACCTGGAGTTGTTGTGATTACTACATTTATTCTAGAGTTTACAGAATAATTAGTACCAAGTAGCAAAGTGATCGTTGCAGAGCCACTTCTTACAGGTTCTAGTGTACCATTATTACTTACTCTTAATGTATCAGAATCTGATGTGATATATTTAACACTTGAAACGGTTGCACCAATAGGAAGTGCTTCATATTGGATTTGATAAATATCACCCATAACGATTTCAAGTTCTGGTTCTAATGCTAACAATTTCACTGGAACATTTGGATCGTAAGCTGATACGCTAATGATATTTGAAGCATCACTATAATACCCTCTTAAATCATGTTCTGTTATATTTTCAAAATCAGTATACACTGGTGTTTCTGCACCCCAATAATTTAAAGTAAAATCAACATTGTGATCAGCATTTGCTTTTGCAGCTAATCCAGTATAATTTGAAACTTCATTGAATCTAACATAATCAGTAATATCGATTGCTGACTTTGTCATTAATTCAATCCCATTCACTACTTGATCAATTTGATTTCTTTCAATTTTGATAACAGTAGTTAAGGCATAATCTGATACTGCTTTAATAGAAATAGCATTTTGTGCTTGTGAGATCGAGTTACCATAAACGATAATTTCATCATCTTGATAGTCTTCGATAACAATTGCATTCCCACTTAAGTTTGTGAATGTATTATTTAAAATTTGAATGCGACGTACACTTGACAAATCTATAAAGTCAGTTGAAGTAATATCTGAAATCGTATTGTTTTCAAAAACAAAATTAGCAACTAGACTTTGATTCATGATCGTTGATGCACCTGTAAATTCAAAATCTTGAATTGTGATGTTATCTGCAGCTAATTCAACAGAACCATTAATGATAGATCCTTCCATACCCATAAACATTAAATTTGATGTTTCAAAAACGATGTTTTCAGTATATGTACCTGGATGAACAACAATGATTGTCCCTTCTTCAGCTATAGATAAAGCCTCATTGATGGTTGCGAATAAATCTTGATCAAAAGTAAACACTACACCATCATAAGATAGTGTTGACCCTGTTGATTGTGATTGATCAACCATCAACATATTGACAACTTCAATTGTAATTTCATCAAACAGTGTTTCATCATATTGTGAAGTTGCTGTAATTGTTACAGTACCAACTTTTAGTGCTGTTACAACACCAGTTTCAGAAACAGTTGCGACACTTTCATCACTTGAAGTCCATGTAACATACTCATATGCATCATCTGGACCCACTTCAACTGATAAATCTGTTATCGAATTTAAATTGACTTTTTCTTGTCCTGAAATCATAATTGTTTCTGCTTCGTTATAAACTCTGACATTTATCGTTTCTTTGACTGTCTCATCATATGTTGAGATGACATCAATAGTTGTCATTCCATTACCATTTGCTGTAATAACACCAAGCGCTGATACGCTCACAACACTTGTGTCTTCAACTTCAAATCTTACATCATCATTTGATGTGTAAGTAATAGTATCTGTTTTACCAACCCATAATTCAAAGTAATCTTGATCAACTTCCAATGTAACTATTTTGCGAACGATAATTGTTATCTCAATAGATACACTTGGATCAGTAACTGAAGTAACGGTAAGTGTACCTTCACCCTCAGCGATACCAACAACATTACAATCATTATCAACATCAAATGTAGGATCATTTTTATCATCACAAACAAATGTATCATTAGATGTAACTGAAATTTGGATTGATTCTCCAACTTTTAATGTATAAGATGTTTGCACAGCTTCAAGTTCTACAAGTTTTTCTACAATAACCGCAATGATCACTTGAACTTCAGGATCCTGATTTGATGTAATCACAACAGTAGCATCACCTTCACCTACTGCTTCAATGAGTCCTGTATCACTAACTGTTAATACATCTTCATTACTTGACTGATAACTTAATGACTCATCATTAGTTTCAGCATTGATTTGATAAGTATCTCCTTCTTTTAAAGTAATCTCTTGATCTGGAATCGATATCGTAATATCTTCTCCACACGCAAAAAGACTAACTGTTAGAATGAGTGCCATCACTATAAACGCAATTTTCTTACGCATTCTCATTTACCTCCCTATATGTTAATAATTTTTTAGCTATATGCTTTCTATATTTAATGATTTGATTTAACTCTCGCTTTGGATGCACTGCATTTGATAACATGACAAAGCCTAGTTCATGTTTTCTATCAATAAACATATTGCATCCGGTAAATCCTGTATGTAAGATGGTTTGTTCAAAATCTGATAAATCAGAAGATGATCCACCCTCTGTTGGTTTATCCCATCCCAAAGCCCTTTTTAGGATATTACCATTTAAAGATGGTAACTCTTTTTGAACTTTAAATAACAAATCAACAGTTTCTTTTTTTAAGACAAATTGATCTTCTAAAATAGCCTTCATAAATATGTTCAAGTCATGAACCGTCGAAAATAATCCAGCGTGTCCGGCACCACCTAAAGCAAATGCTTTTTCATCATGAACAAGTCCCTTAAGTAACCCATGATACACATCATCTTCTCTAAGTTCTGTAGGTGCGCACCTATAACCATTTGGTTGATAAGATGTATCTTTCATGCCTAGGGGCTTAAAAATAATTTCCTGACTATATGCGTGTAATGTTTTTTGAGTGATTTTTTCGATCATCAATCCTAATAATATAAATCCAATATCAGAATAGATAATATGTTCACCCTTTTTCACCTTCAGTTTAACACTTTTAATTTTATTTTCAACATCTTCTTTATTTCTTAAAGTGTTTGCTCTTGGAATATCGGCAGGAAGTCCAGATGAATGTGTAAGTAGATCATAAACTGTTGTGTCTTCTATAGGATACCAATCAATGACTTCATTGATTTTAGTTTCTAAAGATAATTTATTTTCTTCTATAAGTTTCATCACTAACGTTGTTGTTGATACAACTTTAGTTAATGATGCAACATCATAAATTTCATCACCCTTAAGTTCCATCTTTGAAGGGTAAACTTGTTTATATCCCACATAATCACTTTTAGGTTCTTGATGTTTAATGACATATCCAAAATGTGCTCCTGGAAAGTGTTCTTTTGAAACACCTTCCTCGAGCATTTTTTTAATTTCATTTAAGATCATATCTATAACACGACCTTTCTAAAAACACGATTTTCATCTTTTAGTTGCTTTTCTTCTAAAGTAGAATATACCACTAGATGCAATCAATAAACCGAGTGTCATAAAAATTGCACTTGTTGAGCTAATTGCTGATCCACAACCAGTCTTAGGTTCTTCTATTTCAATAACAACACATGTACCATTTTTATATTCATATCCATCTTGACATGATGTACTGATGACTTCAACAGTCTTTGTCGCTAATGTACTTTCATTACCATATTCTCCAACTGCTTTAAAAGTAATTGTATAGGTACCAGCATCATCAATAACAATCGCTTGACTATATAATGTCCATGCGCCATTGTTAATCTTGTAATAAATGTCTTCATCAGAAGATAAGGTTAAAGTAACACGATCTTCATACTTATTGCCACTAATTAATGTTCCACTTACTGTAGATGTTGGTGGACTGATTTGATCTACAATTTCTATATTGAGCGTTTCAATAACACTCTCAAATCCATCTTCATCAATAGCCTTGTATGAAATCGCATAAGTATCAATAACGTCTATAGTCACATCTTCAGTAAATAGCACCCAAGAACCATCATTGATCTTATAATATACATCATACAGAGAGTCAAAGCTAAGTGTTACCTCAGACTCATAAACGTTATCTATAAGCATATCTCCAACAAGATCAACTGTTGGAACATCAATGATCTTAGTAACATCACTTTCCCAAGGGAATGTTACATACTCAGTCCAGTAATGTTCAACAATTCTTTCTAATGCTTGAACAACGTTACTATTAGGACTATTTAATGTCTTATATGAGAAGAATGAACTACCAACAACACTATCATATTGTGAAATATATCTTAATTGTTCAGTGATTTCATTTGGATTATCCCATGTATTTTCTGCATATCTATAAAAACCATGTCCGATAATTAAGTCTACACCATGTGCTTCAGTTAATTCTGCCCACCAATCGACTAAATCAGCAAATGGCGCAGCACTATGATCAAATTCCCAGTAAAGTTGTGGCATGATGTAATCTAACCATCCTTCTACCACCCATTTTCTAGTATCTGCATATTGATCACTATAACTTTGAAGTGCATATGGACTTGTATTTGATCCGAGTTCACCACCTGATAACCAAATACCAAATGGACTAATACCAAACTCAACGGTTTCATCTTGGTTTCTATTCCAATTATTAATCGTTATATGTAAGTTTTCAATTAATGTATCAACGTTTCTTCTACGCCAATCATCTAAAGATTCTCCAGTCAGTTTAGTTCTTTGATAAGTTTCAGCATCTTGTGTATCTGACATACCATTATAACTATAGAAATAATCATCAAAATGGATACCATCTACATCATATTTAGACATGAGTTCATTAACAACATTAATAATATACGCTCTAACACGAGGTTCACCGGGATTTAATATTAACTTACCTTGGCTATCTTGAATCACTAAATCAGGATTTTGTTTTGCGAAATTATCATCATGAAGTGCATCCAGTTGTGTTTGCTTATCAGCAGTTCCTGTTGATACACGATACGGATTTAACCACGCATGAACTTCAATACCTCTTTGATGAGCTTCATCTAAAATAAATTGGAAAATATCCCAACCTGGGTCAATACCTTCAGCACCCATAATATATCTACTCCATGGTGCATAATCACTATCATAAAATGCATCATTCATTGGTCTTGTTTGAAAGAACATCACATTAAAGTTAAGAGCTTCTAATCTATCTAACATTGTAATGATTTCATTTTTATAACTTTCTTCACTATAATGCATACCAATATCGATATTACTTACAGTCGCAACCCAAACGGCTCTAACTTCTGCATCTTTTTCTGTATATGATGTTGGTAATTGTACTGGTGTGTCTGTTTGATAATAATTCACATAATCACCATCACGAACAACAAATAAGTTGGTTTCACTTGGTGGTATGTTTAATCTAATGCGTTCTGATAAAGTTTCAGTCACATTTAGTGCTTCATCTTGAGCATAATATTCTAACGTATATGTCGCATTTAATCCTAAAATCAACGTTTCACTATATAATGTCCAACTAGACCAGCTCTTACCATTATGTAAACGATAATAAATTTCATCAGTACCATTTGCACTCGTTAAATCAACGATTGTTTCTTCGATATAATAAATATCTTCTTTTTCACCTGTAATGATAACGCTTGGATCTAATGGTGCTGTTTGATCAATGATAATTTCTTTAGTCACTTCATTCATCGTTGCATCATCATTTCTATATGTAATCGTATAAGTACCTTCAGTATCTAATGTAAATGGTGTAGTGTATGTGTTCCATCCACCACCATTAATTTGATAAGAAACAGATTCAGCATCACTTGTAAATGAAATCTCAGCACTTTGATAATACGGATCTCTACCCACACCATCAATTGAAATCACTGGATCAGGATATGATGCTAATGTTACATCAACACCTTGTGAATAAATAGCTGATTCTATGCCTTCATCATTGATAGTTTTTACCTTGATAAAATATCTACCAGCTTCATCAAGAGTAATCGGTCCTTCATATAATGTCCAAGGTCCAATGCTACCAAAGTTAATCGCAATCCATATCGGATGTTCAGCAGATGAAGCAGTTAAAGTAGCTCCAACTACATACTCATCACCTATCATTTCACCAGTTATGTTAAATGTAGGAACATCTAAATTAACTTTTTCAATTTCAATAGTAACTCCTTCAATTAAACTCTCATCACCTAAAGCATCTACTGCTTTAAAATATATGGCGTGGACGCCTTGTTCTGTAAAGAGAACAGGTTCTGTATATAAATTCCAGATACCATCACCTGTATGATAATAAATATCATCAGATGAACTTAAAGTAACAGTAACATCACTTCTATAAACATCGCCGTCTAAAGTCCCACTTAAACTATATGTTGGCGAAGCTACACTACTAGAATCCCAAGTATTAAGAGGCATAGTTGTCCATAAATTGTTGGTTACTAGATTCATGTGTGTTGTATTTAAATAATTAGCACTGTACAACATTGATCCCTTAATTTCAGGATGTTTTTGGTTATATCTAATTTGTTCATAAAATTCAACAGTAGGATATTCAGTTTTATAGACACCGTGTCCAATAATTAAATCAACACCAGTTCCTCTAACTGTTTCTGCCCACCAATCAACAACATCTGCATATGGTGCCATACTATGGCTAAAGTTCCAATAGATTTGCGGGTTGATATAATGAACCCAACCTTCTTCAACCCATTTTTTAGAATCTGCATATTGTCCGTAATAACTTTGAGAAGAGCCTGTATGAACGTTTGCACCTTCAGGAAGACCCGCTTTCCATATACCCAGTGGTGATACACCAAATCTTATATCTGTTCCTTCATCAAGATTATGTTGATCAACAACAGCTTTAACCCCAGAAATAGCGTTATTAACGCTTCTTCTTCTAAAATCACCTAATGTTTCACCAGGTAATTTATATGTATCATAAGTAGCACTATCAGAAGATAGGCCACTATATGGATAAAAGTAATCGTCAAAATGAATACCATCAATATCATATAAATCCATGATTTCTGAAACAACATTTTCAATATATTCAACAACTGCTGGTTCACCAGGATTTAAAATGTATTTATTATCATTATCTTTAATTGCTAAACTTGGATTTAAGCGTGCAAAATTATCAGGCGCTAAACTGTTTAAAGTTTCGCTTGCTGATGTTGTTACACGATAAGGATTCATCCATGCATGAAACTCAATACCTCTTGCATGTGCAGCTTGGACCATGTATGCCATAGCATCCCATCCTGGATCAAGTCCTTCACTTCCAGTGAAATATCTACTAAACGGAGCATACGCACTTTGATAAAATGCATCATTCCTAGGTCTTACTTGAAATAAGATTGCATTTAAATTGTTATCTTCTACATCATCAAGTAAAGCGTCAAATGCTGCTTTATATTGTGTCTCACTAGAATGTAGTGGAAAATTCAAGTTATAGACAGTAGCAACCCAAACACCTCTAAACTCGCTTTCTCTTTCCACATATGTTTGTGGGGTCATCACTGGATCTGATGTTCCATAATGATGTATCGTTGTTCCATTTATTTGTAAAACTTCTAACGGTCCATCGGCTTGTGTATTTAAAGATACACCTAAAGACCCTAAAAGTATGATTGCAAATATAAATAATATGATCTTTTTCATTGTGACCTTCCTTCTTTAAATAATTTCTTTACTCTTTTCATGCCTTCTTCAGTTTTCCCTTTATCAATAAATGTATGGTATGTAAAGAACACATGTCCTTTAACTTCTTTAAATTGAGAAACATATTTAAGTTGATTAATGATCTCATCTGGATTTTCAAACTCGCCTTCGTTACCTAAGCGATAAGCACCGTGACCAATATATAAATCAACATGTGTGTCTTTAACTGTATCCACCCAAAAGTCTGCGATATCCGCAAATGGGGCAATCTCATGACCTAGTTCCCAATAAATTTGTGGAACGATGTAATCGATATATCCTTTTTTGACCCAATCATAACTATCTGCATACTCATTATTATAACTTTGTGAGCATCTTGGATCTGTATTTGAACCGTGATGCTCATTGGTTTTATTTCTCCAAATGCCAAATGGAGAAACACCAAATCTTAATCTAGGGTTTTCTACCTTTATACTATCATATACACGTTTAATCACTTCAGTGACTTGCTCTCTTCTAAAGTCATCTAAAGATTGTGCGCGGTCTTTTCTTAGTTCATATTCTTTTAAATCGTTATTTTCATCAATTAATCCACCATATGGATAAAAGTAATCATCAAAATGAATACCATCAATATCATAATTTCTTATGAGTTCTTTAATTGTTTCAATAATAAAATCTTTAACTTCTGATCTTGCAGGATTTAAAATCAGTTGACCTCTATGATCTGTAACTAATAATTCTGGATTTTTTTTAGCGAAGTTTAAGTCGTCACATGTTTTTAAATATTCATCTTTTGATAAACCCGTTTTCATTGAAACTCTATATGGATTCATCCACGCATGAAATTCTATATCATTTTTTCTTGCTTCTTCAATGATCCACTTTAAAACATCAAAAGGTGGTTTTTTCCCTTCTTCTCCAGTTAAAAAACGACTATATGGATTTAACTTAGATTCATAAAACGCATCATTAGCAGTTCTCACTTGAAATATGATTGCGTTGATATGATATGCTTTACAAGTCTCAAAAATTTCATACACTTTATTTTTGTATAGATCGATATCCTCAGTTGTTGGCATATCTATATTTAATACGTTAGACACCCAAAGTGCTTTAAATGGTTTATCTTCATAATGATCTGGTATGATAATTTGGTCTTCAGTATTGTAATGGCAGATGGGCTCATCTGGATGCTTAAATTTAAATAATTTCATCTTTTACTCCTTATGATAGTATGATAGTGATTTTTCATTTAATAATTGATATGATTGGAAAATAATATCAATTTCTCTAATATTAAACATTAATGGGTGCGATTTAATTGCTAATGAAACTTTATCTAAATCCTTAAGATAAATCGCATCAGCTAAAAGTTGTTCAAACACTTTTTGGTGTTGTAAAATACCTTTAATTTGAAGTGGTAGTCTAGAAACATGAAGCGGTATCGGTCCATCTTTTGTGATTCTGGCAGTAACTTCAATAGCACACCCTTCTTCTAAATCTTCTATATGTCCATTATTGATTGTATTTATGATTTGATAGTCTCTTTTATCTTTAATTAATGAGTTTAAAAGCTTTGAAGTTTTATTGCTATATAAATCAAAAGGTGATTCTTCATAAGCATCTAACACTTCATTAATCTTATGCTTTTGAAACATCTGAAACAATTGAGTTTCAAAATCTTTTTTAATTTTAAAAGGTGATTCTTGTTTTTGACATTTTTTAATAAAACTGCTCTTTTCATCTTCATGATAATAAAGCATTTTCAAATCAATACTTGGAAACACACCCAAATCATTTAAAAATGTATTTGACCAGAAACAAAAATCTTCTGTTTGGTTGATCACCTCTAATAAATCACTTAATCTATCTTTTTGTTTTTGAAATACATTAGTGATATAAGTTAAAGGACTTACGCCAGCTGCACATGTAATGATTTGATTTTGCTTAACGTGAAGGGCTTTTGCAAAACAATGATTCATATCATCAGGAACATTTGATATCCCAATATACTTTTCAATTTCAGCATATCTAAAGATAGCTTCGCTGATAATACCCATAGGTTGAGATAAATTAATGAACCATGCTTGATCGCATACTTCATTCATTTGATCAATAACTTCATAAAGTCTAGGAATAATCTTCATTGCTTTAAATATGCTTTTCATCCCATATAAGTCTGATGCAAACTTCTCATTTTCACAAAGTAATTTCTCATCGTTAATGTCAAAATGTGTAACCGCTGATCCCATATAAGAAATCACGTAATCTGCATCTTTTAGTGCTTCTAGATATTCAGTTGAGGCGTATAACTTCATCTCAACAGCATAATGTTTAAATAGTTTGTTTACAAAATCATGTACACTTAAAAGATGATCATGATTTTCTTCATCATCAACTAGCCAAATCTCACTGATGTTTTCTTGAAGTTTATGCTCTATCATTTTATGAATGAGCTGAGGTATGTATGGTGATGCACCACCGATAATAACTATCTTCTTATTTTGGTTCATCTTTAATAACCTTACTTTCTATAATTTATATATCTAGCTGTACTGAATTTGTCCTAATATTTTATAAGTTTTAGCACCTGTTGCAGATTTAACATTCGAAGGTTTTTTGTTTAATGTTTGATTGCCTAAAATGATAAAAGCTAAGGCTTCTTTATAATTACTCTCAAATCCTAAATCATCTAACAATATGACTTTAGTATCTTCCATTTTTTTTGATATTTCATTGTTAATAAACTGATTATATGCACCACCGCCACATAAAATGAGTTCATCAACTGCTTGACCAATCATTTTATGATAACTATCTACGATTGAATCTACTGTAATCATGGATAATGTGTGTATCACATCTTCTTTTGGATAAGCATTATATTTTTGAATGATGTTTTTAGTGTATGAAGATCCAAATAACTCTCTACCTGTTGATTTTGGATAAGTTTGATGAAAATATGGATGCTGGTATATTTCATCATACATTTTTTCAATCATTTTTCCTTTTGAAGCAATCTTACCATCTTGATCGTATGGTTTACCAAAAAGAAGTGTTGTCGCTTCATTGATCATCATATTTCCAGGTCCACTATCAAATGCAATAATATCTTCTAGTGTCCCATTTTTCTTTAGAAAAGTCATATTAGCAATACCGCCAATATTATGAATCGCTCTTGTCTTTTCTTGATCTCTAAACAATATATAATCAGCATAAGGAACTAAAGGAGCGCCTTGCCCACCGCTTGCAATATCAGCGTTTCTAAAATTATAAACAACTGTTGTTTGACACATATCTGCAATAATAGCAGCTTCTCCTAATTGCAAGCTAGATCTGTAATAATCTTTTTCGTCTTGTGCAATATGATATATGGTTTGTCCATGAGAAGCAATATAATCTACTTCAGATAAATTTACACCATGCTTCTTAGCAAAATCTAAAACAGCTTGACCAAATACATAACCAAGCTCAATATTTAAACTGGATATCAACTTAGAAGATGATAACTTTTCATCCATTGCTACATGAATTTTATCAATCACTTTTTGTTGAAGTGGTAAAGTATCCGCTTTTAAAACTTTAACTTTTGTATCTAAAGATACACCAGATATTTCAGCCAAACATACATCGATACCATCAAGTGATGTTCCACTCATGAGTCCAATCGCTAATTTTTTCATATGTACACCTTTCCACTATCATTATAATTCAAAATACATAGAAAAAAAGAAAGCGCTTCAGTTTAGGTTGTTTTTTTCAAGTTTAAAAAAAACCAGCACTCTCTTGAAAAAAAACATCTTCATAAAGAAGATGCTTATCTCTTAAATTTCTTAAATGTTTTATACGTCATTTCTAATGTTCTAACAGATCGATCGATATCCACATATGCACATCTAGCAAATAATGCATCAATCATACACATTTGTGAAATTCTTGATGTGGTTGCTGCACTTCTAAATTCGCCTTCAAGTGATGTGGTGTATAAAACAACATCTGATAAATCCGCTAACATTGAACTGCCTATCTTTGTAATACTAATAATTTTCGCTTTGTTTTCTCTAGCTAGTAAAGCAGCACTGATAATCTCTTTTGTTTTACCTGAGTTTGAGATAAAGATAATGACATCTTTTTGGTTAATAAATGTTGCATCGACAAGCTGATCATGTGACTCACCTTGGGCGATACAAAACTTATTAATTCTTCTAAGTTTCATTTCTAAATCTTTGCACACCAAATAAGATGATCCTTTACCAAAAATTAAAATCTTTCTAGCACCCATGATGATCTCAGCTGCTTTAGTTACAGTTTCTTCATCATATAGTTTAAGTGTATCTTCTAGAACTTTAATATTGTTTTCAATTGCGGATTGTCCACAATGTGAATCTTTGGTTAAAATAACATCTGTATATTCTTTGTTTTCAGGCACTTCTACTTTAGCATTTGCTAGGATAAAATCAATTTTAAAATCTTTAAATCCTTTGTATCCTAATTTCTTACACATTCTTACAACTGATGCAGGAGATGTATAAGCAGCTTCAGCAATCTTCTCAACACTAAAATCTTTGAGAATAGCCTTGTTTTCTATTAAATAATCTAAGACTGCGCGTTCAGCCATACTTAAATCTTCTTTATATTTAAGCATATTCAACATAACACTAATATCAATCACCTCAGGTTATTTCTTCACTTACATTTGTAAGTGTTTTCACAAATTATATTATACCATTTAATTTGTTATTTTAAAACTCAAATTCTCTTTACAACCTTTAATGTGATGATATGTATAAACATTCTAAATGACTTTACCAGGATTAAGTATATGTTTAGGATCAAAGCTCGCTTTAATACCCTTCATAATGTTAAGTTGTTTTTCGCCAAGCAAATCTTTCATATATGATTTTTTGGCAAACCCTATACCGTGTTCACCTGAAACTAATCCTCCAAAGCTAAATGCTTTTTGATACATTAAATGGAATCCTTTTTCAATCTTTTCTTTCCAAAGATTTTCATCCATTGAATCCTTACAGAAATAGATATGCAAATTACCATCACCAACATGTCCGAAATATGGAATTCTAATATCTAATGTTTCCGATAGCTCTCTGACATATGCTAAAAATTCCGATATATTTGATCTTGGAAGTACAACATCACATTCATCAATTTCATCTGAAGAGGATTTGATTGCTTCTAAGAATCCACCTCTTACATTCCAAACGCTACTTCTTCTTTCTTCTGTATCCACTAAAAATACATCGATAGCATTATATTTTTCTAAACATAATTTGCTGGCTTTTTCGATATCTTCATCGATTGCTTTTTCATTGTTACCATCATAACTTAAAAGTAAGTATGCTTCAAAGTTGTTATGCGGTATTTTTTTACCTAAAAATTCTTCACTGTATTGTAGTGATTGCTTTTCTAAAAATTCAACCGCAACAGGAAGCACATGATCCATAATTAATTTAGGTGCTGCAGCAATCGCATCTTCTCTATTTTCAAATGGTACAAGTAAACTCACTGTCTTCAGTGGTTTTGGGATAAGTTTTAATGTCGCTTCAACAATAATCGCAAGCGTACCTTCACTACCAATGATTAAGTCTTTTAATCCGTAACCAGTAGAGTTTTTAACAACTTTTCCCCCAAATTTCTCAATTGATCCATCAGGTAAAACAACTTCTAATCCACGAACCCAGTCTCTAGTAACACCGTATTTAATCGCTCTCATGCCACCTGCATTTGTAGAAATGTTTCCACCAATGGTTGCGGTTTTCTCACCTGGATCTGGTGCATAAAATAAACCTTCTTTTTCTACATGTTCATAAATATCTAAAAGTAAGACACCTGGTTCAACTCTTAATGTTAAATTCGTTTTGTCTAATTCAATAATTTTATTCATTCTTGATGTGTCTAATAAGATTCCACCATAAATAGGTACACACGCACCAACTAAACCTGTCCCTGCACCTCTTACAGTTACTGGAATATTGTTTTGATATGCATATGTCATAATTTTTGATATTTCTTCTTTTGAAGTTACCATGATGTGGATATCAGGATATGCACTAACTGTACCTAGCTCATCATGTGAATAATCTTTTTCTATGTCGTCTTTTACAAAAAATCTTTCTTGATCTACATAAGATGATAAAACTTTAATATCTTTTTCATCTATTTTTTTATAGGTCATCTTTTCGCCTCCAATATTTGATCGACCATTTTATTCAACTCTGGTAATACTTCATAGATATCACCAACAATTGCATAATGGCTTATATCAAATAGTTTATTATGTTTATCCTTATTTACGCTAATGATAAGCTCACTATCTTTCATACCTTCGATATATTGTACTGCACCACTGATGCCTAAATTAATAATTAATTTTGGTTTAACGGTTCTTCCGCTAAGTCCTATTTGTTTCTTCGCATCAAACCAACCATTTTCTATTAAAGGTCTTGTACATGCGATTTCCGCGTTTAATTTTTTTCTTAATGGTTCGATAAGATCAAGGTCTTTTTGTTTTTTAAATGCACGTCCAACTGCTATGATTACTTCAGCATCACTGATGTCATCAACTTTTGGTTTTGGATAATGATCTAAGATGTTAATTGTTGTGTTTTTAGATATATCATCTACTTTTTCATAAACAATTTCTCCAAAAGGTTTGATCTTTTCTGGTTTATCAAACATCTTATATCTAATGGTTGCCATTTGTGGACGATCGTTTGGTGTATGGATTTTCGCCATAATGTTACCACCAAATGCTGGTCTAATTTGAAGAAGATCTTTACCTTCTGTCATATCAAGCATTGTACAATCTGCAGTTAAACCTGTCTTAAGTCTAGCAGCAACTTTTGGTGCGAAACTTCTTCCCATCGGTGTTCCACCATATAGGAAAACATTGTTTTTATATTTCTTAAAAAATGCTTCGACTACATTTGTATATAGTTCTACGTTAAAATCTTTAAACGACTGATCTTCGTAAACAAAAACTTTATCAACACCATAGCTTAATGCTTCTTCTGCAATGTGTGCTACATCATCACCTACAACAAGTGCATAAACTTCTTCTTTACTTTTTTTAGCTAATTCTTTTGCTTTACCGATAAGTTCGAAGCTTACTGGATGTGCAACATTTTGATGTTGTTCAACAAAGACAACAATACCATTATATAAACTTTTATCAATCTTAGGTTTCGGATTATCAATTAATTCACATACACCTTCAGGTCCTTTTTTTACACACATCTTGCAGATTCTGCAAGATGCATTGATTGATAAATAAGCATCTTGATATTCAAATGCATTAAAAGGACAAATGTCGATTAACTGATCCGCAATGTCTTTAGTGACTTTATCTTGATTTACTTTAATATATGCCATATATCATCACCTACACATATTTGCTTTCTTTTAATATATCAAACATAGCTTTGGATAAATCCTTGCTGGTACCTTCAAGTAATTTAGACTCCATTTTTTTATTTGGAGGAAATATTTCTTCTACTTGTGTCGGAGAACCACTTAATCCATAATGTTCTGGATCTTGATCTTCTAGATGCTTTAAAGATATCATTGGAATTTGATATGTCTTAAAGGTTTCTTTTCTTCTAAAAGAAGGAAGCCTTGGTACATAACTATCTTTCTCAACAGTGATTAAACATGGAAACTTGACTTCTATTTTTTCATCATATAAATCATATCCACTAATCACAACGATTGAATCTTCTTTTACTTCTACTATTTTTTTAATATATGGTACATGTGGGATACCTAAAAACTCAGCAATTTCTGGACCTACTTGAGCAGTATCTCCATCAGTTGTCTGTTTTCCACAAAAGATGATATCATAATCTTTAATATGTCTGATTAATTGACTTAATGTATATGATGTCGCAAGCACATCTGCACCCGCAAATCTTCTATCTGTAATTAGACTTGCATCATCAGCACCCATATATAATGCTTCATTTAAAACACTGGATGCACTTGGTGGTCCCATAGTAATTGCATGAACAGACACATCCTCTTTCATTTCCTTAACTTTAAAAGACGCTTCAAGCGCATATAAGTCATACGGATTCATTTTTACGTTATTGCCATCTCTAATGAGTACTCCAGTTTTTGGATCAACTTCAACTTGTGATGAAGCTGGCACTTGTTTGATACATGTTATTATTTTCAACATAAACACCTCTACATAAATTCTACATAAATAACATATCATAGATATGTAAAACAAAAAAGAGCATACGTCATAAGACATATGCTTTTTTCATGATTAGGAAAATATATTCATTTTTTTAATCATTTATGGTTGATTTCGCATAATCCTTAATCATATCAATCAGTAGATTAATATCATTTGGATAAACTTGATAAAGTAGTGGTGTTGTATAATCAGATGACTTATAACTAACGCCACCCTTAGCTCTAATAGATATCTCATGTATACCTACTTCTAAATCAAGCGCTAGTTCATTATCTTCAACAATGGTTTCAACACCGTTAATCACAACACTATATGATACACTTCCTGGAACTTCATTAAATCTTAGCACATTTTCATCATCAACATAAATGTTAGATGGTGCTACAAGTTGATCTCTTGTATCTGGCCATGCAGGAATTGGATCTGGAATTGGATCGTGCTCACCTTTTACGATAAATACACCATTACTAATTGATCTTAATCTACCATCAGATGGTGTATTTAAAATCATATAGCCACCATTTTCAATATCTTTTAATGTCATTGTAGATGAACCACCACCATCAAGGTTAAAGGCATCTACCGCACCAAAATAATACATAATTTCAGCAAGTTCAGGCAGTGTTACACCTTCCATACCGGCAGGTTTATTTCTACCATCAACAACCACAAAGAATACCGTGCCATCAGCTTTCACACCAACAGCAGTTCTTGGAGCTGGGAAATTCCAAGATGCACCTGCATTTAATCCTGCATTGACAGCACCACCGATCACAAGAGGTTGTCTATCTGATCCAAGTGCAAATCTTACATCGTCAAATATACCTGTGATACCCACTTGTACAATGACAGTATCTGTTTCTGTAATCAAGTCATCTTGATTAAAATTTTTACCAACGATGACAAAATGATTTTCACTAATACTTTCATTTTGTGGGACATCTGTTGCTAACACACCTTTACCAAAATATGTGCCATTTGATTCAGTAAACTTAGTATCTATACCATTAATAAACACTTTTTCTAGTTCTGCTGGTAATGCATTTAAATAATTATCAAAATAAACACTAATTTCATCATCATTTAATGGATCTGAGTTAATATGATCAATATCTAGTTTATTTTTGAGTTGACCTTCATCATTATAAACCAATAATTCATATCCTTCAAACTCAGGTAAGCCAAACACAACTTCACCGTTATCTTTAAATCCTACTAAAGGTCTAGCTGTTGTATCTCCTCTATGAACAACTTCAAAATTTCTAATATGTGCAGATACAGGTCTACCTGTATTATTAATATCATAGAAGTCGCCGTTAACACCTGCTATAACTTCAAAATTATCATATCTATCATGTACATTTTCTACTAAAGCATGAATATTAAACATGCCCCATTTTCCATTTTCATCTTGATGATCATAATAATTATCGCCAACAACGATGTTTAAATCATCATTTGTTAAAACATTGGCTCCAATGTAATTCATCACTTGTCTTGTGACTGTACCATCGTTATTAATTGAACCAACAATTTTTGTATGTCTTACGCCTTCGACATAAACAGTTTCTTTAGTATCTTCTTCAACTCTAAAATACGCATGTGCTGAAGGAACTTCGAATGCTCCAAACGCAAAGACAGCTAATAATATAAATATAAATATCTTTTTCATATGCTATTCCTCCCTAGACCGTTGGTAACACAAGCTCAACTTGATCGATCATATCAAAGGTAAAAGTTAGATGATAAATCATATCTCCAGAAATGACATCAAACTTAAAATAATCTAAAATATCATCGTCGAGTCCTACTTTGAAATTATTCATCGCACCATCGGGAAAATATGTTTCTAACATGCCTGATATGTTTGTAATATATTGATTGCCCAATAAATAATAATCACCGATCTTAGTAAACCAACTTGGTTCTAAATCTTCATAAAGATTAAAACTAACCATTTGATCAACTGATTCTAAAACAAAGGTATCACCTTGCTTAACATATGCATCAATACCAGTTGTTGTTTTAATATAATATGTGATATCATTTTCTCCCATTTCAAACAAAGAAACGTCATCATCAAAACTTAGAGTCATTTCATATGAATGTTCAATCGTATTTTCAGTATACGAAATCACAACATCCAATTGATAATTTGTTAACTCTAAAGTATTATTTAACGCAATTTTGATATCTTCTAAATCTTGATCGATAATCACACAAACACCACCTTGTGGTTCTTGATTATCTCCACATACAAGTTCTGCTACAGTAACTTCTCTAGTTACAGAGACTTCTTGGCCATCGCTTCCAGTAACTTTGTAAGTTAATGTATACGTATCACTCACACTTGTATCAACACTACCTTCTACTACAATCTCTGATGTTGGTATTGCACCATCAACAGAATCGGTTGCTGATACACCATCAAGTGGATCAAAGGTAGAACCAAACTCAACTTGAATATCAGTTGCACCAATGATCGATGCAGTTGGTTCTTCATTTGATGTTCTTTCACAAGCAACAATTGCTAAAATAGTCACCAGCATAAAAACAATTTTAAATATTTTCATTTTTCTCCCTCTTTACTCTATTATTTGTACATAACTTCATTCTATACTCTTACTGCTGAAAATAATTTTTAATACCTAAAAAAAAGACCGTTTCAAATGAAACGGCATTTATTATAGCATTTTTTGAATACGATTTTCTACATCTTTTTTAAAACGTTCAATATATTCTAACACATATGTTTTAATATCTAAATTGTCGTCTTCAATTAAAGGTGTTAAGTCCATTGCCAAACTTACAGCATCTGTTTTATCAACAAAATGTGATTCGCTGAATGTTGCGTTTGCAAGTCTTCTACCAAGCGCAGCTAAATCATAACGTTTGCCACCAACGATTTGTGAGTCAAAAACTTCCACCAAGCTTGCTGCTAAATTTGGATGTCCGCTGACATCGAAGCTGACCTTTTCAGAATCAACCATCCAATCTAAGTTTCTCCAAACTTCACATCCATATACTTTTTCAGGGCGATCTTTTTTATCCATTTTTCTTAATGCTTTAATCACTTTAGTTGTAACACCAATATGTGTATCGTGCTTATCTGCTAAGTTGTGTGTATATAAAACTTTTGGTTTTGCTTGGTTTAATAACATGAGCATCTCATCAACAATCTCAGTGTTCTTAGGATCCTTAACTTCTTTACTTGGATGATCAAGTAAAGCCAATGCTCCAAACTCACCAATAAATGCAGCTTTTTTCTGTTCAAGCTTTCTAATATTAATCATATCTTCATCTGTATAGTTTTTGTATTCACCATCTCTAGCACTGCCAGAACCGTTCGTCACAACAACACCAAAGAACCATTCTTCAGGTTGGTTAAAACATTTTAAAATACCGTCATAAGCCATGATTTCAATATCATCTTGATGAGCTGCAATTGACATATATGTTGTACGGTTAATCGCATCTTCAACTGGTTTTCCATCAAATACAAAATATTCTGCTGTTGGTTTTAATAACTTCATTTTTCCACTTCTTTCACTTTTATTTTTGGAAGACTTGCTGCAGCTATTGATTGCCCAACACGTCTAGATTTTTCATCTGGTAATTGTAAATTAATTGTTTGATATAACTCTTTAAATTCTTGTACTAATACTTCTTTAGCCCGTTTAATAATTAAATCTCCACCGATGCCTGAAGTTACTCTTCCTAGAATTAAAACATGCTTCATTGGATAAAACTTTTGGTAAAATCCTAAACCATATCCTAAGTAAATACCGATTGTTCTAAATATCTCAAGAGCACCTTTGTGATTTTTTTCTGCGAGATTTTGAACAACTTTTAATTTTTCTGCTGGTGATAAACCTTCTTCAAAATCTATATGTGCATGTGGTGCTAATTTAATGACAGCATCTTGTGAAAAATAACTAACTCCACATCCATAATCTCCTGACCATTCATCAATTTGAGCTTCTTCGTTAAAATCTACAGGTACAAAACATAGTTCATTTAACCATCCTGTGATGTGTCCTTTTTGATCAACATATCCTGCAGCTTGTGATGTCCCCATCGCAATACCTAAGACTTCATTATCATCTAAACTCATCGCACCTGCTAATGCAGTAACATCTCCATCGTTTGCAACTTCTATTGGGATATCTCCCATTTCTTTTGCAATATCGATATAGATATTTTTGATATGTTTTTCATATAAGTCATTAGGAACTTGTCTAAAAAGTGAAGCAACCTTTGCTTGATTATCTATATAGACACCTGCACTTGAAACACCAATGCCATCAACATGATCCATCTTAGATGCTGCTCTTAATATGGAATCTTTAATACCATTGATATGATACATAGGATCACTGTTTGTTTTTGGATGCCATATCACTTCTTCACTGAAAATGGTTTTACCATTAACAACAGCTGATACTTTTCGATCAGATCCACCTGCATCAAATCCTATACGATTTCCGTCTAGGTGTTTGCCAATAGCTTTTGCTTGTTCGATTTCTTCTAGAGTTTCTTTATGATCTAGCAAAACAACTTCAAAAGGATGTTCATAGATACGTTGCATAAAATCTACATCAAATGCTCTAAGTCCTTGACTTGAAAAAGTTTGTTTAAGAAAATCACCTAATTCTTGAGGGCCTTTAAAAAGTAATTGATACCCTCCTTTAGTCCATAAAAGAGATTTAATCAAACGCTCAACGTAATATTCATTTTGTTTTTGATTTGGATTTGTTTTTCCAAACACTACTGTATGATATACTGAAACATCTAGATCACTTCTTTTTAAACCAATAGTGATTTGTTCATAATCACTTGTAAGTTTGACAGCTTTTTCAAAAGCTTCTATAGCAAGTATTGCTGGTTTAAAATTAGGATCTAATGGTATGTTTAGTTTTGGATTTATATTGTATTTAAATGTGTCCACATCATCACCCTGCTTTCACAGATATCTTACATGTAAACATGTAAAAAAACAATCAGTCTTTTATCAAATACTCGCTTTTATCGCATTTGAAAAAATTTTTTCACTTATGCTTAAGTATGTTATTTGCAGCCAGATGTCCTGTTGATAATGCTATGGTAATATTATATCCACCGATAGGCCCATGGAGGTCAGTTGTCTCGCCAATAAAATATAGATTTTTAATTGTTTTTACTTCCATTGATTTGGGATCTAAAGCTTTTGTGTCTATACCACCTTTATTGACATAAGCTTTCTCCTTATCTTCAACTTTATCTATGATGACTTCAAACTGAGTTAACATATCTATAATCAAATTCATGTCTGTTTTGTTGGTTTCTGCAATTTTCTTTTTTTCAATTGCTAATGTCTCAAAAATAGTGTCTATAATTTTTTTAGTTGTATATGATTCTAATTTTTTATGTAAGAATAATGATCCGTCAGATTTAAGATCGTCTAAAATCTCTTCTTTTGTTTGATCCACAAAAGAAAATGTTAATATAGATGATCCATGTTTTTCAATATCTTCATAAATAAACTCAGATAGATGCATGATTACAGGGCCGCTTAATCCAAAATGTGTAAACAGTAAATCCCCTTGATAAGATATTTTCTGGTTTTTTATTTTTACTAGTCTTTGTGGTAAAGAAACACCTTGTAAAACTTTAAATGATGTTTTTATTTGAGCAGAATAAACATGTGTTTCAGCTGGTGTAAATGGTATATAATTAATGTTTAAATGTTTTGCAAAGACAAGTCCATCTCCACTACTTCCAGTTGACGGAAAACTATTTGATCCGGTAGCAACCACGACATGTTTAGCATAATAGGTATCCGTCTTTGTTACAACCTTAAATAGATCTTTTTCTTGATGAAGTTCTTTAACAGCTTGTTGGTATATGATGTGTTCTGGTTTCAGATCTTTCATCAGTGCTTCAAGTACACTTAAACTTTTTTCGGTTTCAGGGAAATATTTGAAATTGTTTTCCAAAACGAGTCTTAATCCGTGCATATCAAAAAAACGTATGACATCTTGTCCGCTAAAGTTAGTGAGTGCACTGTATAAAAAACGTTTATGTTTAAATGTTAATGTGTCAATAAAATCTCTAATCGAAAGGTGATTGGTAACATTACATCTTCTACCACCAGTAAGTAATAGTTTTTTCCCACATTTTTCATTTTTTTCAAGTAGACGGTAATTAATGTTGTTTTTCTCTAATACATTAGATGCCATTAATCCAGAAGGTCCACCACCAATAATAATCGTATGATATATCATATAATTTGTCCTTCTAAGTATCTTCCTAAAACTTCTGTAATTACTTGATAGCCTTTTGGTGTTGGATGAATACCATCATAAAATAAATGTTCAGCAGGCATTAAAACAAGTTGTTTTTCAATATCATCTTTAATATCAATAACATCTAAATCTTTACCAGCTGCTACATGATCCACATATGATCTAAACTTTTCAACATCTTGAAGAATCTCTAAGGTTACTTGACCGATAGGAAGTACATATGGTTTTATTAAAACAACTTTAGTCCCTTGATTCGATTTTTTTATATGATTAATTAGGGTATGATAATCTTTTGAAAATGTATCAAATGTTGACTCAAATCCTAATAAGTAAGGTAACCACGCATCATTGACACCAATCCAAATGAAACAAACATCAGGATTTAAAGCTATAACATCTTGATCAACTCTCATCAGTAAATCTTTAACCCTTTGTCCTCCAATACCTTTGTTATAAAAGTTTATATTTTTATACATGTTTTGAAGAGAAAAAACAAACCCTTGTCCAAGGTCTTCAACATTTTTTATGTGTCGATGGGCTTCTGTAACACTATCACCAAAGAAAACTATTTTTTGCATTTTATCACCTACTACTATCATAACAAAGTTTTCTTTAAATGCGAAAAAAAAGATTAGAAGAAATCCTCTAATCTTTAATCATTTTATAAAAACATATCTAGTGGAAACTCTGTGAGCTCATAATCATCTAAATCATTTGGCATCTTAGGCATTTCTACGAACATATCGAATACCATCGTTCCTGTTAGATCAATACTCATACCTTCAGCTTCTCCAGAAATATTAAATTGATAACCCATTTTGGTCATTTTGTCATCTTCAATAACAAAAGCTACTTGCATTTCAAACTCTGTGAACATTTCTAAAGGCATTTCAAATTCATTAATCTTATATTCCACATACTCTTCATTTGACCAGTTTGTTGTATCATACATAACGTCTAACATATCATATGCGTGATCTAAAAGTGCTTGTTTATTCATATCAAAATAAATGGTTGTTTCGCCACCACTTTGATAAACTTTTAACATCTCAGCATCAAGCATAACACCAATCATTTCACTATCATCAATGGCTTCATTAATGTCGATACCAATATCTAAGTAATCATCAACCATGTCTTCTGGGTTTGTAAACAACTCATCCCACATAGCTTGTGTAATACCTAGATTCATTTTGTACTTGCCATTATCTAATACTTCCGTACTACTTTCTAAATCAGCATTATAGTATAAATATTGTTCTGTAAAATATGCATTTAATGATCCTTTTAATGTTTCTTCTTCATTTAAGGAACTATCCTCGACAAATGTAGTACTTACAGTTAAATCGATTTCATTTTCAGATAACATTTTCACTTCAGTAATATCATCATGCATATACATGTAAGTTCTAGAAGAAACTGTTCCATCAATGCTTGTTTCTGCAAATTTAGTATTTGACCACATGTCAATCATCTCATTAACTGCAGATATATCTAAATCAATAGATAACATCATTGCTTCTTCAGTTTCTGTTTCCATATTAACTGCTGATAAAAGCGTAGTCACTTCTTCAGCTGTCATTTCTACTTGTTTATTTTCATTGATTTCTGGAAATTCACCTTGACTATCTCCACAACCTACCATTAAAACTACGGCAGCAAATAAAACAAAAATACTTAAAATCTTTTTCATTATTTCCCTCCAAATAAGATATCGTATCTATATTATAACAAAAAAGGAACTAAAAAGTTCCTTCAGAGCTATAAAATTCCTAATTCATCAGCGATTTCTAAGAAAATATCATTAACTGGGAAATATTCTACATTCATTTTGTTAAATATCTCATATGTCATGTGATCTAACTTTTCATACATATCTTCAGATACTTCTTCTTTATTTTCCAATATCTTTGTTAGTTCTTCTTCGAAATCGATTAAATCTGCCATATCACTTTCATCATAATCATCAACACTAGCAAGCTCGTTTTGAAAATCGATTGCTGCTAATAATAAATTAATATCCTTAGCTCTAAGTTCTAATGCTTTGTAATCATTTTGATATGGTTTTAACAACTCAGTGATTGTTTCAATTTGATCGAATAAATAATAAAAACCTGTTTCAAATATTTGATCTTCATCATCCGAAAAATTAGGGTCATCAATCAATTTGTCATAAAGATAATCAGTGACATCTAAAACGTGTTTAAAACGTATCATTAAATCGGAATTGTTTTCAGTCAAATATTTTAATAAATCATGGTTCTCTATCTTCCAATTTGCATACTCATGATACTTTAATTCATCACGCATGATTTCACCTCAACAATATTATGCTTTATTTTTTGATCCAAACATTTCAACTTTTTCAGTAACTACTTTCTTCATAGCTTCAACACCTGGAGCAAGTAATTTTCTTGGATCGAATCCTTTGCCTTCTAAGTCTTTGCCTGCTTCGATATATTTACGAGTTGCATCTGCGAAAGCTAATTGTAATTCTGTGTTTACATTGATTTTTGAAACACCTAATGAAATAGCTTTTTTAACTTGGTCAGCAGGAATACCTGTACCACCATGAAGTACTAGTGGAATACCACCTGTAACATCTTGAACTTGTTTTAAAACTTCAAAGTCTAAACCTTTCCAGTTTGCAGGATATTTACCATGAATATTACCAATACCTGCAGCAAACATATCTACACCAGTTTCTGCAATTTGACGACATTCTTCTGGATCAGCGATTTCGCCTGCACCAATAACACCGTCTTCTTCGCCACCAATTGAACCAACTTCTGCTTCAACTGATACACCTTTTGCATGACATGCAGCTACAACTTCTTTAGTCTTAGCTAAATTTTCTTCAAAGTCATAATGTGAACCATCAAACATAATTGAAGTAAATCCTGCTTCTAAAGCTTTGAAAGCTCCTTCGTATGTTCCATGATCTAAATGAACTGCAACTGGTACAGTAACATTGTAGAATTCATCTAATGCTTTCACCATAGCCATAACTGTTTTAAAACCGCCCATATATTTAGCTGCACCTTCTGATACACCTAAAATGACTGGTGATTTTAATTCATTAACTGTTTGTAAAACTGTTTTTGTCCATTCTAAATTATTAATATTAATTTGAGCAACACCATAACCTTCTTTATGTGCTTTAATTAACATTTCTCTTGCTGATACTAACATTTTATATTCCTCCTTGAATTTTTATCACTTATATTATATTACAATTACCTACTTATTACAATCGATAACCGTTGTGTAAACGTTTGTCAAATCCTTATTTTTTTAAACTATTTTTGATAGATGCACCAATAAAATCTCTAAATAGTGGATGAGGTCTTAGTGGTCTTGATAAAAACTCTGGATGAAACTGAACTGCAATAAACCAAGGATGGTTTTTAAGTTCTACAATTTCAACTAAATGATAGTCTTTATTAAACCCAGAAATCATCATATCACTTTGTTCAAAATCCTCTAAATACTTATTATTAAACTCATAACGATGACGATGTCTTTCTTTGATTACATCTTCTTGATATGCGTCATAGGTTTTGGTTTTTTTCTTTAAATCACAGTCATATAAACCTAGTCTTAATGTACCACCTAAATCTTCATCTGTTTCTCTACCTCTTTGAAGTGAAATCACTGGATGTGGTGTTTTTTCATCAATTTCAGTTGAGTTTGCACCTACTAAATTTAAAACATTTTGTGCATACTCGATAACTGCAAGTTGCATCCCATAACAAATACCAAAAAATGGAATGTTATTTTTTCTAGCATAAGTGATTGCGGCAATTTTCCCTTTTGTTGCACGATGACCAAAACCACCAGGAACTAAAATACCATCACAATCTTTAACATATTGTTCTATGTTAGATGCGTCTACTTCTTCCGCATCAATCCATTTGATTTCAACTTGTTTTTTATGGAAATATCCTGCATGTTTTAAACTTTCTGATACCGATAGATAAGCATCATGAAGTTTAACATATTTTCCAACTAAACCTATGGTAATTTTTCCTTCAAGATGTTTAATACGATCGACTAACTCATACCAAGGTTTGACATCTGCAGGCTCTAATTGTTCATATCCAAAATGTTTTAAAATCCAATCATCAATATGTTGTTCATGCATTTTTGTGATGACTTCATAAAGTACATCAACATCTAAAGATTCAAAAACAGCATGATCATCAACATCACAAAATAAAGCAATTTTATCTTTGACATCTTGTTCAATAGGCTTTTCGCTTCTTAAAACAATGATATCTGGATGAATCCCTAAGCTCATGAGTTCTTTAACGCTATGTTGTGTTGGTTTTGTTTTAATTTCATTAGCAGCTTTTAAGTAAGGCACTAAAGTATTATGGATATATAAAGTGTTATTGAAGCCAAAATCATGTCTTGCTTGTCTAATCGCTTCTAAAAAAGGTAATGATTCAATATCTCCAACAGTCCCGCCAATCTCAGTAATCACTACATCTGGATTTGTATGTTTAGCAACATCTTTTAACTTCTTTTTAATTTGATCTGTAATGTGGGGAATCACCTGAACGGTTGCACCTAAATAATCGCCACGACGTTCTCTTTTTAGAACAGATTGATATATCTTTCCTGTTGTAATACTTGAATGCTTGTTTAAGTTTTCATCTATGAATCTCTCATAATGACCTAAATCTAAGTCTGTTTCTGCACCATCATCGGTTACAAAAACCTCTCCATGTTGAAGCGGACTCATTGTCCCTGGATCCACATTGATGTATGGATCAAATTTTTGCATGAAAACTTTAAGTCCTCTGCTCTTTAATAATTGTCCGATTGCTGAAGCTGTTATGCCCTTACCTAAGCTCGAAACAACCCCACCTGTTACAAAGATATATTTAGCCATTTCTTATCCTCCTAAAAAAATATAAAAGAGTCCCCTCATTTAGGAGACTCTTTGGTGTGCCCTTGTTTATTATATCAAAAACAAAAACATCATACAATCATATTTTTATATTTCTTTAGAATAATAAGGTTCATCTTTATATGTTGTTAAAACAAATCCCATTTTTTCAAGGTATTTGTTGTGTCTCTCATGACCTGGCTTTGTATATAATTTTTTATAGCCTTGATCCATAAAGACTTGTTTTTTCTTTGTGTAAATATACTCAGCAATTTTAAAATCACGATACATTGGTGTTGTATAATCTACCCAAATATCTAATTTGCCATCTGCCATAGGTTTACCAATAAATAAACCTGCAGGTACAGCATTTCTATAAACAAAGAATTTAATTAATCCTTCTTGCTTAATATCATGAGATAAATTGATAAATTCTGACATGTCTTTTTTATATACATCTATGAAGTGTTCAAAGTATGCATGATCTTGAATTGGAATCAATTCAAATAAATCTTTTTTACTGTAAATTTGATACAAGTAGTATGTATTAACTAAAACAATACCTAAATTCATAACCGCAACAGGATATGAACTAATTAATACCCCATAAACTGCAAATATAAGTGATCCTGTTAAATTGATCCATCTAAGTCTTTTCACGCTACTCATTACTAAAGATATTAAAACTATTAAACTTGCAATATACCCAATCCATTCAACTAAGCTTGGCATATCATCATTCCTTTCTTATTATAGGTTAAAAAGAGCGTGCTAAGCACACGCTCATTTTATTAATCTTCATCATACATATCTTCGTAGTCATCCATGATTTCATTATAATCATCTTCATCATAATCATTATCAAACTCGATATCAAGATCATCATCTACATCATCTTCATCGGTTGATTTGATTGGAAGTTCTACATCGATATATTCTTTTTCTTCCTTGATTTCTTCGTCTTCTTCCTCTTCTTCATCTTCGTCATCGTCATCGTCTTTTTCATCTTCGACTTCTTCGATGTCTTCAATGTCAAATTCAGTGAAGTCTAAATCTTCTTCTACGTCTTCTTCCTCTTCTTCAGGTGTGACAAAGGCATAACCATCTTTATCCCACATTTCCAAGTTTCTTTCTTTTAAGTCCCATTTATCTTCGCCCACATATACGAACTTAGCGCTTTGTGTGATATCCATATAAAGTTGTGTTAAGCGATCTACATCATCATCTGAAACATTCTTAATTTCTTTAATCTGTTTAATGATGTCATGTATTGAAATAGGCTCGCTATTTTCTTTTAACAAATGTTCAACAATATCGATCATTGACATTGATTTTAATTTATCGTTCATTTTTGCCTCCTAAAACCGTATATATTGTAAACGATTCATCCATATTTTGCAAGTTATTTCTATGATAATCTAGTTAAAATGAGTACTATTGCCAAAATAACTGCTAAAACAACGAATAATTTTAACATTTTTTTCACAAATGACAATACACCCAAGACAATAATAATACCCAAGAATACAATACCAACAATTTTAATAATTTCAGGCAAAGGTACAATAAATTCTTGATATAAACTAATTAATTTCCCATCTATATCTAATGTGTCTTGTAAAAATGAATTAAACTTTTCGTATAGATTTAGAAGAAATCCTTTAATTGTATCCCATAATGAGAAATTTAACATGGATAGCCCTCCTAATATTTCATTCTGTTTTCAACAGCTTTGCTTAAAGTGAGTTCGTCAGCATACTTTAAGTCAGCTCCAACAGGTAGTCCTGATGCGAGTCTTGTAATCTTTAATTGATCATTTTCATATAAAGATTTCAAAAATTTCGCAGTCATTTCCCCTTCTACTGTTCCATTGGTCGCAATAATCATTTCATGTGTATGTTTCATGCGTTCTGATAAAGAATCAATGGTCAGATCTTTATCTGTAACACCTCTTGAAAAATCGATGAGACCACCTAAGACATGATAGACACCTTGGTAGGTATTCATCTTTTCTAAGATAAATACATCTTTTGCGTCTGCAACCACCATGATTTGAGTTTGATCTCTACTTTCATCAGCACAGACATCACACAAATCACGATCAGTAAGCATATGACACACAGGGCATGTCTTTATTTCTGTTTTTAGTCTCTTTAAATGATCACTAAATGATATGATTTGATCATCATCCATATCAGAGACCAAGAATAATGCTAGTCGTTCAGCAGTTTTTTCACCAATTCCTGGTAATTTTTGAAAATCATCCATGATTTTCTGTAAAATTTTAGGAATCATTAGAATCCAAAACCACCCATGCCGCCTGTAAATTGGCCCATTGTTTCTTCTTGTTCTTTATCGATTTGTTTTAATGCATCATTTACAGCTAATAAAATTGCATCTTGAAGTAATTCTACTTCTTCTAAGACTTCAGGATTGATTTGAACATCAATCACTTGTCTTGTCCCTTGCATAATCACGGTAACACCACTTGCTTTACCAAAAAACTCTTTTCTTTCTAAAGCTTCTTGTGCTTCCATCATTTGTTTTTGGATTTTCTTAAGTTTGTTTAACATATTTGGATTCATATTATTGCTCCTTCACTTTTACTTTTTCACCAAAATACTCTTTTGCTAAATTTAGTGTTTCTGATGATCTTTTTTCTTCTTTTAAATCTTTGTATAATTTCAAATCATGTGGCGGTAATTTTGGTTTCTTCTGTCCTTTGTGCCACAAGTCAGTATATATTTCTTTAATAACGAGCCAGTCAGATTTTAAAATCGCAGAATATCCTTTGATTAAATCATTTTTGTTATTGATGATTTCTAAGACTTGCTCATAAACTTCTGGATCATACATTTGTTTACACATATTTAAATCATCATAAACGATGAGCATTTCATCAGAAACAGCTTCAAGTGTTCCTTGATAAAGTAAATATGCTGCCATCTTTAAATGATCTTTAGGATAATCTTTTAGATAAGGCCATCCTTTTTGAAGTGTTTGCTTTTTATCTTTATCGCCATGATTTAAGATTTTCTCAACATCTTTAATGGTTACCAAAGGCTCTAATTGAGTGGTTTGTACTGTTCTAACTTGAGTCTTAGATTGTTCCTTCAATGCTTGAATAGATGCTTTTAAATCTAATATAGTCGCTTCAAAATCGATTTGTTTAATCGTTTGATGCTCCATCATTTTAATTAGTGCTAATTCAACATATGCTCTTTTTTGATGCGTCCATTTGATGTCTTGAGATAATTTATTTAAAACATCTAAAAAATAATATATCTTTTCAATTGGAAATACACTCAGTAAGTCTGCATATTTAGGCAAATCAACTTTCATCGTCTTTTCTAGTAATATATCTCTTAGTGCTAATATTAAATCGGTAACGATTCTACTAATTTCTTTACCTTCAGCAATCAAGTCTTTTAAAATAACGATTGCTTTAGAAACTTCTTTATTAACGATTGCTAAAAGTATTTCTTTAAGTGCAGTTCTTGAAACAGATCCAGAAACTTGATGTACATCTTCTTCAGTAATCTTTTCGTCTGCATAAGAAATCGCTTGATCTAATAAGCTAATCGCATCTCTCAAACCACCTTCAGCATTTTCAGCAATCGCAATGACTGCATCGTCAGTGATTGAGATTTGTTCTTTTTCAACAATTTCATTTAATTTTTCAACCATATCTCTCGTTTCAATGTTTTTAAAATCAAAACGTTGACATCTAGATAAAATGGTTGGCGGAATTTTATGAACCTCTGTGGTTGCTAAAATAAATATCACATGTTTTGGTGGTTCTTCTAGTGTTTTTAATAATGCGTTAAACGCACCTGTAGTTAACATATGAACTTCATCTATGATATAAACTTTAAACTTACCAACTGATGGCATGTATTTAACTTTGTCTCTAAGTTCTCTAATTTCATCTACACCGTTATTAGATGCAGCATCAATTTCGATGACATCAGGTATATCTCCACGATCAATGCCTTTACAGACATCACACTTATTACACGGACTTCCATGTACTGGAGATAAGCAGTTTACAGCTTTCGCAAATATTTTTGCAATAGAGGTTTTTCCGGTCCCTCTTGGACCGCTAAAAAGATAGGCATGTTGAATCTTATCATGCATAAGTGCATTTTGTAAAGTTTTGATGATGACCTTTTGACCAGCAACTTCTTCAAAAGCTTTCGGTCTATACGCTCTATATAATGCTACATATGCCATATCAATAATCCACCCTTTCTATCTTTTTTATTATAACATATATGCTATGTTAATAGGTTATTTTCCTAAGCAAAATTTCGAGAATAATTCGTTTAATAAATCATCTTGATAATACTCTCCTAATATTTCACCTAATGCCTTCCATGCTTGTGTTAAATCAATCGCATAAACATCGACAGGCATGTCAAGATCAATTGAGGTTAAAACGTTTTGTAAGGATGATCTTGCTTCCTTAACTTTTTGTATGTGTCTAACATTTGATAAGTAATTAAAATCTCTAGAATCAATATCTTCTAATGAGAGAAGTTTTAATATCGCTTTTTCCAAATCTTTTAAACCTTCTTTGGTTAATGTTGATATTGGTAATACTTCTTCTAATTGTAAAGCTTTAGGTAAATCTGATTTATTCGCAATAATTAACCTTTTCTTATCTTTTGTTAAATCGAGTAAATCTTTATCTTCTTTTGATATTGCTTTACTTTGATCTAAGACAAGCAGTACAAGTTCAGCTTCAGAAATTGCTTTTTTAGAGCGATTTACACCAATTTTCTCTACAACATCTTCAGTCTCTCTAATACCAGCGGTATCTATTAGTTTTAAGGTAACACCACTCACATTAATGTAAGCTTCAATCGTATCTCTAGTTGTACCTTCTATATCAGTTACAATCGCTTTTTCTTCATTTAACAATGCATTGAGTAAACTAGATTTCCCAACATTAGGTTTTCCAACGATAGCGGTTTTCACACCATCTCTGATGAGTTGGTTTTTTTCTGATTCTTTGAGCAAGTCATTAATCTCAAGAATCAGTTCTTCTGTTTTTGGTTTAATGATTTCTTTACTCATAATAATCGCATCATCGTATTCTGGATAATCAATGTTAACTTCTATTTGTGCAATGATTGTTAATAGTTTTGAGCGTAAATTTCTAATCAATTTTGAGGTTTCTTTTTGAACACCTAAATTCGCAATTTTTAAAGCTTTTTCACTTTTTGCGTGAATCAAATCCATGATAGATTCAGCCTCGACTAAATCGATTCTACCATTAAGATATGCGCGTTCACTAAACTCACCTGGTTCAGCTAGTCTAATATCCATATCTAAAATACGATCCAAGACTTTTTGCGTGATTAAAATACCTCCGTGTGTAGATACTTCTACTGTATTTTCAGCAGTAAAAGATCTAGGGGCTTTCATCACAGTAACCATCACTTCATCTAATATGGACTGATCTTCATTTAAGACATGTCCATAATGAACGGTGTGAGATTTAACTTTTGTCAAATCTTTCCCTTTAAATATTTTATTGAATTCTGAAATTGCAGTGTCACCTGAAATCCTTATAACTGAAATGCCTGCAGTCCCAAAGGCTGTAGCTATTGCAGCTATGTTTTCTAAATTCATGATTTGTTTTCTCTTTCAGGTTTTTCTTGTTTTGCTTGAGGTTTAAATGGATTAAATCCTCTAACAATATCTCTAACTAATACTAAAATAACCATAAATAATCCTAAGATCGTTCCTACCAATATATATCCACTACCTAGGATTAAACCAACCATCGCAGTTACCCAAATGGTTGCTGCTGTTGTAATACCTTTTACAACATGTGCTTGGTCTTTGATAATAACACCTGCACCAACAAAACCTATACCGGTTACTACTTGAGCGATGACTCTTTGTTGTTCAGGGTCGATGTTTAATCCACCTTGGGCAAGTCCTAATTGATACTCAAACATAAGTCTTTGCATAATCGCAATCCCTGCTGATCCCATCGCAACCAAAATGTGTGATGATAACCCTGCTGCTTTACCAACATTTTGTCTTTCTAGTCCAACAAATGCTGATATTAAATATGTAAGGACTAAAGGCAACATAATTTTTACTAATATTTCTTCTAAAGATAAATTCAAATCTAATATCATGATTTTTTCTCCCTTTCTTCATAAATCTGATTAAAATGTATTTTTTCATTATTTTTAACGTAACCTAGAATTGCGTCGACATTCACATTAGTTGCTGCTGTGTATATAGATTGATCAATATCTGGATTAATCTTTCTAAGATTTTCAATGAGTTCTTTGATCTCTCGACGCTTAGAACTTGTTTTTTCTGCAACCACTGTACACCCACAATTCATGGATTGTATACCACTTTTTTTAATCCACCTGATGATATCTTTTTCTTTAACTAACATCATGGGTCTAATAAGCTCTATGCCCTCAAAATTATCTGCCTTAATTTTGGGTACCATAGTTTTAAACTGTCCACCATAAAACATATTAAGTAAAGTCGTTTCAATGACATCATCGAAATGATGACCAAGTGCTAATTTATTACATCCAAGCTCTTTTGCTGCATTATATAAGAATCCTCTTCTCATTCTTGCACACATATAACATGGATTTTCTTTAGCAATCTTGCCTACAACTTTGAATATTTCAGAGTGTCTAATTTCAAGTGGAATATTTAGATACTTACAGTTATTTTCTAAGAGTTCACGATTGACATCTCTAAATCCTGGGTCCATTGATAAGAAAATAACTTCAAATGGTATTTTATTATGTTTTTTTAGTTCTTGAAACAGTTTAGCTAGTATCAGACTATCTTTACCCCCTGAAATACCAACAGCAATCTTATCACCTGGTTCAACAAGGTTATATTCATTAATTGTTTTTACAAATGGTCTAAAGATATCTTTTTTATATGTTGTTACTAAACTTTTTTCTATTTCTAAAAGTGGTGCTTTAGGATTTTCAACAATGATCGTTTGGCACTCTTGAATCATATGTTAAGCCTCTTCGTTATAGTTTTTGACAACTGCTTCACAATCTTTGATAAAATCATTTAATTGATCCCAGTTTTCTAATCTACATCCTGCAGCTTTAGCGTGTCCGCCACCACCATATTGGTTTGCTAATTCATTGATTGTTGGTCCATTTGATCTTAGTCTAATTCTAATTTCATTTGGATACTCGATAAATAATGCCCATACAGGAAAACCATCAATGCCTGATAACAAGTTAACCATAGAAGCTGCTTGTTCATCTGAAACATTGTATTTTTCGATTACATCTCTAGTCATTTTAAGGTAAATAAAGCCGTCAGCCGTATCAAAATTAGAATATACGTACCCTTTAAGAGCTGTCATTTCTAAAGTGTCTCTACTTAGTTTAGAGTCAATATATTCGACATCTACGCCTTTAGATAACAACATACCTGCAAGTTGATGTGTGATGTTTGAAACACCTCTATATCTAAATCTACCAGTATCTGTAACAATACCAGTATAAAGTGCAATTGCGCCTTCTTTAGATAATTTTAATTCGTTTTGATATGTGTAATAAAAATAAGCAATCATTTGTGCACATGATGGGAAATTTGTTTGAACCCATCTTAAGTCACCGTAATTATCCACAGGGATATGATGATCGATTTTGATTAAATATTTCCCCATGTTATATCTTGGATCACTGATGCGTTCAGCTGTTGCCGTATCAACTACAATCACAAGTGCATCAACATATTTGTCATCAGTAATAGTATCTACTTTTCCTACATAATCTACAAAGTCTGATGTTTGTCCAACAACATATACTTCTTTATTTGGAAAAGATGATTTAATGATATCTTTTAATCCAAATTGTGCTCCGTAACAATCTCCATCTGGACGTTTGTGTCCATGGATAATAATTGTCTCATATTCTTTAATTTTATTTAGTATTTTTTGCATAGTTCTTCGCCCTTTCATCAAAATCTTTTAATACTAATTCTACTTCGTCCCAATCTTTTAAACTAGCGCCACAAGCATTATTATGTCCACCACCGCCATATTTCTTAGCGATATCTACAATCGTTATACCTCTTGATCTAAATTCACCTACAATGACGTTGTTTTCAACATCTTCTGTGAAATTAGCCCAGATTGGTACTTCGATGATACCTGCCATTTGATTAACCATACCTCTAGAGATACTTTGGAAATCTAAACCACTTTCTTCAATGACTGATCTATCATTTTTACGATAAGCAACATTGTTTTCAGTGAGTTCGAAATTTTGAAATAACTGTTTTGTCTTTCGTTTCTTTAAAGGTTCTGTATATATGTAATCATAAAACGATTGTGTTTCTGGTTGAAATTTACTGATATATGATGCTAATTCAAATGTTTGTGATGGATTAGTCATATATAAAAATCTACCAGTATCCGTGACCATACCTCCATAAAGATAAGTTGCTGCTTCAGAAGTTATACTAAAATCATAAGTTCTGGCTAAATCAACAATCATCTCAGCTGCTGAGGCAAAGGATGGATCTTTATAAAATATGGATACGTTAGACACATCAGTGTCATTTTGATGATGATCAATAATGATAATATCTTTTGCCAGCTGATATCTATCATCAGAAATCATTCTGGTAACAGAGACATCTGTTATGATTGCCAAACTGTCTTGATAAACATCATCTTTGATCGTATCCATTTTTGCTAGATAACTCATATCATTTAAATCACCAACAACATATATGTCTTTGTCGGGATAATTTTCTTTAAGTAATAAAGAAAGTCCATATTGTGAACCAATAGCATCCATATCTGGCCTTTGGTGTCTGTGAATAATAATGGTTTGATAAGACTCTATCATGCGTTTAATTTCGTGTTTAATATTCATGTTAATTCCTTTCTTTTACGGATTATAATAGTATATCATATATGGAGTAAAAAAGCGATTATTCATCGCTTTTTTTATCATTTTGTAATCGTTTGATATCTTGTTTTAATCCCTCAGTAGCTTGATCTTTACCTAGTGTCTTTTTCTTTCTCATGAAAATTAAAACATATCCAATAACAACTACTACTAAGTAGATAATTACATTTCTAATTACCAAGTTTTGAACATCAATGATTAAAGGTTCTTTATAGTGAACACTTTCGATATCCATTGTAGGAACTTCACCATGTGTATCTACATAAGATTGTAATAGTGCACCTACTGTAAGCATATCCTCAGTTAAGTCAATATCCAGTGTTAATAAAACTTCTCCATCTTTTTCAAATGCAATTTGGTCTATATCTTGAAATACATCATCTTCTGTAAACTGTCTTCTCATGATTAAAGACCCTTGTGTATCTGGATGATAGATGGCATATAAACCTTGATTATATAAATTAAACCCTGTATATATAACCTCAAAATCTTCACCTGATTGGATTTTTACATCAAAAAACTCTGGTAAATGTGTCCCACTTTTTTGAACCATTAAAAATTGAAATCCCTCAATTGCTAAAAGCTCATCATTTGCTTCAGTGATGTGTGCTGCATTATAAACCAGTACAAGATACTCATTGTCATCTATAGTTAATGTTTCTTCGAAAACTGGTGTTTCATTAAAGTAAGCTGATGATATAAAATCTGTATATGTTTCATTTGCTAAGGTTTCTTCGGTGATTGCTAAAACTTCTCTAGATCTATAGTATTCATCGGTGATGGTTGCAACTAGCATTAACCCAACAGCAACAATCAACCCATATATAATACGATTTACTATTTTCATAGGATTATTTCCACATACCTAATTCGTTTTCTTGAGCATAAGCTTCTGCATTTTTAAACCATTGATCAAGTGAAATACCATTAAACACTAAAGCTTGTGTAGGATCTGAATAGTTATTTTGAGAATATCCCATTTTAACAACCATATAATTGACTAAAATATCGTCTGCCCAAACTAAACCTAAATGTCTTTGATAAGTATCTCTAATACCTGATACTGGATCATGTTGGATATAAACATGTTCTGCATTTTCTAATAAACTTGCTACATAGTTTTTAGCATCAGTTGCTAGTGTACCTGATCCTGTTTCAAGTGTATCAATTCCGATGAAACGAACGCGATCATTATCTTCAAAACCTGGTGTAAAGTATGCTGTGTCACCATCATTATTCCAAATGTATTCAACTTCTACTACGCCACCTGGTTGTGTATAATAATCTAATGCTTTATAAATATCTTCTAATACAAATGTATCTGGGTAAGAAACTGGATGTGAACCAAACATTTCAAAGTTATCAACTGCATAAACTCCCCACTGCGAAAGTTCAAATGTAGATTTCGCTTCTGAAACAAACATGTGTCTGACAAATGTTCTGTCATTTGCATAAAGTAATCCTGAACCGATTGTTCCAAAGACATCTGTGTTTTCACCATTATAATAGGTAAGTGCTATAGCTTCTCTACCGATAAACACTAAATCTTGTGATTCCATATCTGCCAGCAACAATATTTCAGCACTACTTGCTGAACTTGCAATAATGAATGTTTCGCCAGCTGCTAATGTTCCTGTAAGTGGAATTTCTATTTCTTGAGTTTCAGTAACCAGTCTTTTATAAATAGTTAATGAAAAATTTCCTAAGTCGATGGCTTCTTCTGTCGTATTATAAAGTTCGATCATCTTAGAATCATCAGAGCCTTCATAATACTTAGATATGATAAGTCCAGTTTCTGGAATAATAAGTTCTTCTGCTATATAAACAACAATTTCGCTATTATTATTTACGATATCTCCAGCTTCTAAACCATCTTCATATTGAACAAATAAACCTTCTGCAACATCGTTTGTTTCAATGGTTTGAATTTCTATAATAAGTGTTGGAAATTTTTGGAAACTTGCATATATTTGAGATTGTGTTTTTCCAGTTAAATCTGGAAGTACATTTGCAAATTTCGCAAACTGAACAACAACCTGTGTACCCGGTTCAACTGCTTGACCAGCTTCAAATCCTTCTCCATAAGAAACAAAAGTTCCTTCTGTTACATCAATATTAATGACATCTTCAATAGATGTTTGTAATCCTAATCCAGACATAATATTTACAACTTCTTGTTTTGATTTTCCTGTTAAATCTGGAAGGGTTAATCCTTCATCTTCTTGACATGCAGCAACCGTTAATAAAGACAAGATTGCTACAACTAATACTACTATTTTTTTTATCATAATCATACATCTCCTAAAGTTAGTGTGCATTAAATATTATATCACAATAAGGGGTTTAATCCTATATTTATGTGAAGGATTTTAAAATCTGGTTTTTATAAAAAACCAAGAAAAAAAGTGGTTCCGTTAAGAAACGAAACCACTTTATATCAAAATCTAAATGTTAATAAAAATTATGATACTGTATGAGAACCTAAATTGCTAAATGTATCTTCTGGATGTACAACCCATTCAGTTTCAGTAAATGTAGCATTTGGCATAGTGATTGCTGCATCACGTACTAATGTATAATTTGCTGTAGAGCCAGTGCCTACTGTCCATGATGAACCTGGATCAACACCGATAACACCAATAACATCAATAACAACACCATCTTTTAATAATGCAACTGCATCATCGCCATTCCAGTTTGGAACACTTGGATAAGCAAAATTAACATCTGCAACATCTAAGATAGCTTGAACAGCACTTGAGTTTGCAATAACAAACACATCGCCAGCTGCTAATGTACCTGTCATATCATATGTTTGTGATGCTTCTGCACTACCATTTGAATATAATGCTAATGAATAAGGAGTTAAATCTACATCTGCTCCAGTTGGATTATAAATTTCTAATGCTTTATTACTTGATGATCCTTCAATATATTCAGAAATGAATAAATCTGGTTGAGGAGGAACTACCATTGTATGTGAGCCTAAATACATAAATGTATCAACATCATATACAACCCATTCTTCAGGAGTAAATGTAGTGTTAGGTCCGATAACTGATTCTGCACGAACTAGTGTATTATCGGCAGTATCGCCTGTACCAACAGTCCATGCTGAGCCTGGATCTTCTCCAACAACACCAAATACATCAATAACTACACCATTTTTAAGAAGTTCAACTGCATCATCACCATTAAAGAATGTAACTGATGATGTAATATCGCCTTCATCTGAAATAGCAGCAACTGCTGATGAGTTATAAATAACATATACATCGCCATTAGCTAATGTTCCAGTTAGTGCTAGTGTATTATTTGGAGTTGAAGCGCCATTTGAATATTGATTAATTGAGTAAATTGATAAATCAACATCTGCGCCAGTTCCATTAAAGATTTCTAATGCTTTATTGCTTGAAGACCCTTCGATATATTCTGAGAAGAATAAGTCTAGGGCACCAGAAACTGGTGTTTCTGGTACGCCTACTAATACTTCAAACATAACTTCGACTTCTTCTAAGTTTAAAGTGACTGTAGCAGTTAAAGTAACTGTTACTTGTCCGCTTGCTGGAAGTGTAACAACACCATCAGCTGAGTTGATTACTGCATCATCAGATGAAGTCCAAACGATTGTTGAACCTTGAGCACCTGTTGCAGGTAATGTTAATGTAGTTGCTTCAGTAATTTCTTCAACAACTTCTAAATCCATTGCATCTAATGCAACTTTAGCAGCATCATCTAACACACCGTCAGTTAATACTGTTGAACTTGTGTAATACATTTGTGGTCCGTTATACCAAGCTAATACTGTTTGTACGTTTAATACATCGCCAGCAACTACATCGTTAAGTGCAGTTTCAGCAGCAGTTGTTAATGCACCTCTTGAATCCCAACGCATAGCAACTGTTTCACCGCTTACTGGTCTAATGAAATAAACTGTAATATTACCATATTGGTCTGAAGAAACGTTAGTTACATAAAGGTTAGTAAATTCAACTAACATACCTTGATACATAAGCATATCTACAGCGTTTAATGCAACAGCATCAACATTTGTAGCAGCTGGAAGTGTACCAGTAGTTAAAGCTTCAACAGCTGTTGGAGCAACTTGTCTTAACCCATTATATGTATCGCGTGCGCCTGTAACGATAACTTCTTTACCAACGTTAGCTTCAAAGATTGCTTGAAGATCAGAATCACTTGTATAAACAGCGATACCGCCTGTAGCATCTTGAATGAAATAAGTTCTATAGTATTCGTCTGCAACGACAACACCTTGAACCTTAAGTTCTACATCATCTTCTAAAGCTTGAACAACAGCAACTGTTAAGATATCACCAACTAAAATTTCAAATGTTAATGTATCTGTTTCAGTGCCTTTAGTGATTGTAGCAGTTAAAGTAACTGTTACTTGTTTCATATCAGCAGGAACTGTAACAACACCAGCGTCAGTAATAACTGCAGTATTGTCAGAAGCCCAAGTGATTGTTGTGCCTAGATAAGCATCTAATAATGTTAATGTTTCATCAGCAACAACTGGTTGATCAACGTCAACTTCTAAAGTAGCTTTTGTAGCAGCTACTGCAGCAGCATCAGTTAATGTACCTTCAGTAATCATTGTTGTATCAGTAAAGTATAGATATGGATCATTATTCCAAGCAAGTGGATTAACGATATCTAATACATCTGCAACAGCGATTGCATCAAGTACAGCTTGAGCAGCAGTTGATAATGTAACTCTTGAATCCCACTTCATAGAAATTTGTTCTCCAGAAACGCCATCAAGTAAGTCAATATAAACATTACCATAGCTATCTGAATCAACACCAACAACGATTAAACCAGTAAGTTCAACTAATTGACCTTGGAATGGTTCAAGTGAAGATGCATCTAATCCGTGTTCGTCAACGTTTACTGCAGCAATAGGTGCAGCAGGATCACCAACTAATTCAAAAGATTTAATATTTGATAATTGGATTAAGCCTCTATAAACAGCTCTTTCACCAATAATTGTAACTTCTTTACCATAGTTAGTTTGTAAGAATGTTTCTAAATCGCCCCAACTTGAGTAAATTGCAATACCACCTGTTTCATCTTGGATGAAATAAGTGTTTTGATATTCAGCTGATGTAACAACACCAGTGATTTCTACTAAGTGACCTGTTCCAAGTTGAATAGCTTCTAAAATAGTGCTATTTGGAAGTTCACCAGCATCAAATGTTACTGTGAATGTATCTGATTCAGTACCACGAGTTAGTGTAGCAGTTAATGTAACAGCTTCTTGACCAGTAGCAGGCATTGTTAATGCGCCAGTTAATACATCAACTAATGTAGATGTAGTAGCCCATTCAATGGTAACACCAAGTTCTGTTGTTGTAGGTAGGTCAAGTGTTTCAGCTTCGATATATTCATATTCAAACATTGGAGCTAATGCTTCTTTAGCCATTGCTACAGCTTCAGCATCAGTTGCAGAATATTCGATGTCAGCTTCTTCACCTAAGAATACAACTGTAAAGATTGTTCTATCTGAACGGTAAGAATATAAGAATGCATTAAATGTAACAACTTTTCCATCATAAGCATTAAATGCTGCTTTATTTGAACGGTAGTAAATCATGAATGCGTTTGTTGTATGAGGAGAGTTTGCGTCTGAATTGATGTCAGCTCCATCATAATCTGGATTTACAAAGAATGTATCGTAGTTACCGTCGCCTTGAATTCTAACTTTAGCAGTGATTTCTAGATATTTATATTCAAATAAATTACTTGCACTGTAAGAAGGTGCAGTATCTGGAACAAATGCATCAACATCTGTAACTACTTCTGGAGTAAGTACTGTAACAGCACCATCAGAAGGTGTAGCTACTGTTGGCATTGTTTCATCTGAAGTTGCATTAAATTGTGGAGATCCAAAGTAAATATCATATAAACCATAAATGTCGTAAACCATACCAGCAGTCACTTCTTGTGAACTACCATATACAGCTAATACGCCAGTGCCATCGCCAAAGAAGTAAGTATCTGAAGTCATACCAAATACTGTAACGTCTTCTACTAAGATGAACTCACCAGCTTCTGCATTTGCAAGTACATCAGCAACGCTAGCATATAATGTTGGTTCAACATTTGCTAAGACTAAGATTTCAAATTCTTTTGTAACTGATTCGTTATTTAATGATAAAGTTGCTGTTAATGTAACTGTAACATCGTCAGAACCCATAGCAGGTCTTGTTACTGTACCATCATTAGCAATCACATCAGTATTGCTTGATGACCATGTTACTGTAACGCCTTCACTACCTACTGTTGCTGGTAATGAGATGTCAGTTGCAACACCACCATCAACACCATCTAATAATAAAGCAACTTTAGCTTCATCTAAGATTTGTGATACTGGTTTTTCAGTAAATGCTAAAACTTTAACTAAGAATTGAGCTTCTTCACCATCAATTGTTGCTGTTAAAGTAACAACTTGGTCAGCTACACCAAATGCTGGTCTAGTAACTGAACCATCAAGTGCTACATAATTAGCATTTGAAGTTTGCCAAGTAATTGCTAATCCCATTGAAGTTTCTGGAAGTACGATATCTGAAGTTGTTTCATAAACAGAACCAACTTTTTCTACTGTATCACCAGTAATTTCAATAGCAGCAAGCGCATCAAGTGGATCGATAACAACTTCAGCAGCAATAACTGTAACTGTAAATGGTACTGTAGCTTCAGCATCACCTAAAGTTAATGTCGCTGTTAAAGTAACTTGTGTATCTTCTTCAGGTCTTGTAACAACACCAGCGTTAGTAATAACATCTGGGTTTCCTGATGCCCAAGAAACACTAACTTCACCAATTGACTCAGGTAAAATTAAATTTTCTGTAACTGAATTTTGAGAATCACCGCTAGCATAAGTAATGCCAACTGTATCTATGGCTGCATCTACTAAATCTTGATCTGAGTCACCACAAGCAACTAAAACCAAAGATGTTAAGATAGCAAACATAAACATCATCAAAACTCTAGAAAAACTAAATCTTTGAGATTTCATTTTATTCCTCCGTTTTTTTGTTTATTTTTGACGTCTAAACGACTTCTAAAAATATCTATGTTATGAGGTTGCCCATAAATGAGCAACCTTTATAACCAAAATTAATTATGCACCTTTTTGAGCTTCATTATAAGCTTCATCAAGTGCAGCTTGGATGTTTCCATCACCTAACATAATACGTTCTAAAGCTAAACCAACTTGGTTTCTAGCTCTTGAAGAACCGATAAACGCTGGATCAAAGAACATATGTCCTGATTGTTGATAAGCAGCATTAGCGGCTAATGCAATTGCACGCGCTTGAGCGTTTGTTGTTGATGGGTTGTTTAAGAAGTCTTGATATTCAGTTGACTCATACGCGCTTGTTCTTACTGGTAAGTAACCTGTATTGATTGCCCAATGTGTAGTTACTTCAGTAGAAATTAAGTATTTTAAGAATAACCATGAAGCTAATTTTTCTTGAGCAGTACCTGTATTCATTAATGAAATATTTGTACCTTGTTGAATCACTGCTTTTTCATCTGGCATATTTTCATTATAAGGAACTGGAGCTACACCAATTTCAAAACCACTACTTGGAACGTTATATGTAACACCTGCAGATGAACCAATAGTAACGAATGTTTGTTGGTTAACAAATGGTGTTGAAGCATAATCTTGATCCCAGAATTCTGGAAGTGTGAAAATGTCTTTGTTATCTTTTAAGAACTGCATAGCAGCAAATGTTTGTGCATTTTCATGCCATAAGAATTCACCTTCGAATGTTGAGAAGTTAAGAGATGTATAAGCACCACCAAATTGTCTTGCGAATGTGATAAATGCATTACCAGTTGAATCATATGCTGCAGGAACAACTAATGCTTGAGCAGCAGCGATTTCAGTTGTTAATTCTGCTTCTGTCATACCAGGATTTGCATCTAAAACTTTTTGTCTAGCAATTGCTCTACCTTCAGCTTCTAATTGTGGAGCGATATCAACGATGTCTTGCCAAGTTTCAGGAACATCTAATCCAAGTTTAGTAAATACAGTTTGGTTATAAATCATAACTTCTGTAGATTTATTAAATGGAAGTGAATAGAATGTACCATTTGCATCATATTGTGTATTTTCTTCTAAATAAGAAGCAATAACATCATCAAGTGCATCATCACCGTTTAACCCGAATGCTGATGAATAAATGTATGGATTTAAGTTAAGTACTGCATTACCATTTAAGTATTCAGCAACATGGTCTGGATAACCTTGAACCATATTAGGGAAGTCACCAGCAGTGATTGCATTAATCATATTACTCTTTAATGTGTCATAGTTACCAGCGCCTTCTGGAATAACGATTGTAACATTAGGATATAAATCCATGAACTCATCAGCATAACCACGGATTAAGTTTGCTTTATCTTCACCCATTGCATGCCAGAATTCAATTGTTACATTATCAGTTAATGCAGATGGAATACCACTGTCTACAACTGTTAATAAAATTGAACGGCTAGCTCTTACACCTTCGTAAGTCACTCTAATGTTGATTGTATAAGTACCAGCAGTATCTAATAAATACGCACCACTAACTTCGATAGTATCTGTAATATCAGTACCATCTGGAGCTTGAGCAGTCACACCAGCAAGTGGATCATAGTCCCCTGAACCAATGTAATATAATTGTTCAGCAACAACGCCAAATAATTGTGGTGGCTCAACATTTGTTTCACCTTCAACAGTTAAATCAATAGTTGCAGTATCTTTTAATCCACCGCTATCTTCAACTGATAAAGTAATTACATATGTACCGATAATATCATTATCGCCAGTTTCATAACCACTTACTGTGATTTGATCAGTCAAATCACCATCTTCAGCATCTTCAGCTGTCACCCCTTCAAGTGGATCAAAGTCATCGCCTTGTTGAATCACTTGAGTAGGATTTTCAACTGTTATGGTTGGTGCTTGATTTCTTTTTGTTGCACATGCAGAAAGTGTCAAGACACCAAGTAAAACTAAAATTGAAAGAAATACTTTTTTCATTCTAATCCTCCTAGAAATTTATATACTATATCTTATGATAGATATTTTTAACCTTTTGTACCGCTTCTTCCTACACCAGAAATAATGAATTTCTTAAGTGAGAAGAATAAAATAATGAGTGGAACAGTGACTAAAGCGGTTGCTGCTAACTGAATATTATAAATCGGTCTAGCATCACTTGCTCCAGAATCTGTTGTAAAGCTTGTTCCACGAAGAGCTACTGAGATTAACCAGTTTTCTTGTGAACGAGTAACAAGTTGTGGCCAAATATATGCATCCCATGCACCAATAGCACTTAAAATGATAATTGTGATGATGGTTGGTTTAGCAATTGGAATCATGACTCTAGTTAAATACTTAAAGTCTCCACAACCATCCACTCGAGCCGCTTGATAAAGTGTATCTGGAATCTGCTTAAATGCTTGTCTTAAGAAGAAAATATAAAATACACTAACCATAAATGGGAATATAAGTGCTGCCATTGAGTCAATCCAACCTAAATTAGATACTGTTACGAAATTTGTAATTGTATATAATTCACCTGGAATCATCATCGTAAGTAATAATACCGAGAATATAAACTCTCTACCCTTAAACTCTAATCTTGCAAATGCGAATGCAGCTAGAATTGTTGTTACTACCGTACCTAACATGGTTAATACACCAACAACTATTGTATTCCAAATGTATGTACCAAAGTTAAATCTTGTAATTGCAATTCTAAAGTTAACCCACTGCATTTCTCCAAGTCCAATGACAAATCTTGGATTTAATGATTCAGTTAACTCGACATTTGTCTTTAATGCTGTAAGAATCATCCAATAGAATGGAATAAATATGAAAAGCGCCATTAATGTTAAGAATGTATATGTGACCGTTAGTCTTACAATCTTTAATATAAAGTCTCTTTGACTTATTTTTTCTAAGTCTTGTTGACTTTCTGATTGTGATGCTCTTCTTTCTTTTCTCTCTTTAGCTTTTTTAAAGGTTTCACCTGATAAGAAAGCTTTTGTTTTATCCCCTGCATTGATCATGGTTTGTTTAAATTTATATCCTTTAACAAGATCCTTCATCATAAATCCAATTTGGAATCTTAAGACCGCTGAAAATGGATTAAATGTCAATAAACTCATCGCACTATATAAAAGTTGTGTTCTATATGACCATTCATCAATTTCTACTGCTTCTTTACTAAAATATCTTTTCATATTTTGGAAAGCAATTGGTGTGAACACTAATAAATAGCCAAGTAATAATCCAATCAGTAAGTTTACAGTTGTTTGTACAATGGTAAATCCTAAAATTGTATATTCAGTATTAGGATCAACAATATCCGTGATTGCTTGAGGCTCTACTAAAGCTCCAAATAGGTATGCAACCATAGTAAATGCTAAGATAACATAAGCAATATCGATAAGGTTAGCTATGATTTGTATGCGTTTAATTTCGCTAGTAATTTTTCTCATAATATCCTCCCTTTATCAATAATGTACGCGTCTTTTACCAACTTGTAATTGAATTACGGTGAACACCATAATAATCAAGAATAGTAAAATTGCAGCTGCAGCAGCTTCACTCAACGCGCCATTTCTTCCTGTTTCTTGTAAATACTCATAAATGAAGAATACAATTGTCTTTAAATTCACTTGTCCGTTTGCTCCTGTTGTAATAATCCCCGATGTGTTAATGATTGCGACAATTGATGAATATGTTTTAAATGCACCGATGATAGAAGTAACTAAAATGTAGAAAATCATAGGTGAAATCAAAGGCACAGTAATTCTTCTAAATTGTTTGTTTCTTGATGCACCATCAATTTGAGCTGCTTGATAGTATTGCTTATCTATACCTTGAATACTTGATAAGAAAACAATAATCTTAAATGCTAAGCCTGCCCAAACACCATGGATCAAGATAACTGTCATTGCTGACCAGTAAGTCGCACCAACACCGACCCAAGGCACCGGAGTGCCTCCAAACCAAGTCACAATTTGGTTGGCTAACCCTAAATTAAATAAATCATTTGTATTCCCTTTAAACATAAACGCAAACACTAAACCAATCGCAATTGAGTTGGTTACGTAAGGTAAGAAGAACATATTTTGGAAAAAACCTTTGAGTGGTTTGATAGAGTTCATCGCTACCGCAATAAATAACGCAACAATAATTGAAATCGGAACACTCACAAATACAATGAGTGCAGTATTTAAAACTGCTTGTCTAAATCCTGATTCACTTAATACAGTCACATAATTACCGATTAATGTATACCCATCAAATTCTCCAGTAACAATGTTATATCCTGAATAAAATGAGACTAAAAACGAATTGAAAATTGGATAAAACGTAAATACGCCTAAAATTACGATTGCTGGTAGTAAAAAGAATATTGCTTTAAACCAACCAGGCAAATGTGCGAAAAATCTGAGGTGATTTCTTTCTAAGAAGTCATTGATTCTAACACCAATATAATGTGATTTCGATCTCAATGTCCATCTTAATTCTCTAATAAACTCTTTCATGACAGAATGTTTCCTGTTTCTTGATCAAAAATGTGAATCTTGTTTTTCTTAACGGCAAGTTTAATGGTTTTCTTACCTTCAACAGATTCAGAATCTACTAAAGCGCGTAATTGTTTTTCTCCAATCATAAAACGAATCATTGTATCTCTACCTGTATGATCAATATCAGTCGTATCAACATTAAATCCGTTGTCATCAACTTTAAAGTCTTCAGGTCTTAAACCAAAGATGTATGATCCATCAGCAACTTTCGTTTCACCAATGACTGTACCATCTAATAATTGTACTTTACCTTTTTTAACTTCACCTTCAATCACGTTGATTGGTGGGTTTCCTAAGAATTTAGCAACAAATAAATTATCTGGTTTATTGTACATATCTTGTGGTGCATCCATTTGTTGCTTAACACCAAAGTTTAAGACAACCATTTGATCACTGATGCTCATCGCTTCTTCTTGGTCATGTGTAACGAAGATAGTCGTAATACCAGTTTCTCTTTGGATACGTTTAATTTCTTCTCTAGTTTGTAATCTTAAGCGTGCATCTAGATTTGATAGGGGTTCATCTAATAACAACACTCTTGGTTTTTTAACAAGGGCACGCGCAATCGCAACTCTTTGTTGTTGTCCACCAGATAGTTGAGATGGTTTTTTATCTAGTTGATCTTCGATACCTACGAGTTTAGCCATTTCATAAACTAATTCGTCTGCTTCCTTTTTCTTAATGTTTAAATTTTCAAGTGGAAACATAATATTTTGTCTAATGGTCATATGTGGATATAACGCATAGTTTTGGAATACTAATCCAATCCCTCTTTTTTCAGGAGCTAGACGTGTAACGTCATCCTCTCCAAAATAAATTTTCCCATCTGTTGGTTGATGCAGACCTGCTATCATAAATAAAGTGGTAGATTTACCACATCCTGAAGGTCCAAGTAGTCCAACCAATTTGCCTGATGGAATTGTAACAGTTAAGTCATCTACTGCTCTGGTTTGTTTACCTGTTTTATCAGTAAATACCTTTGTTAAATTCTCTAATCTAATCTCCATGTTTGATTCTTACTCCTTATTGTGATTTTTTTAATGACTAAAAATAAAAGCACTCCTGGCTATCCCAAAAGCACTTAGCTGTTTGTATATGAAAAAAACGAAAAATTCGTTTCCATATTCATGGTTTGAAAAGCATTTTGTAAAACATACATAAATTGCTCACCTCAACACTTGTATTATATAATAATACCCGTCAAAATTCAATGAGCAAACCATAGGTAATTTTACAATTTTACCTAAACTTTTCTTGCGAAAAATATGAAAGCGCTTTTAGGGGTAAATAAATTATATTATATTACGTATAGAAAGTCAATTATAGAACTAAAATATTTGTGATTTTAAAAAAAATAAGTGCTATCTAGCACTTATTTGTCGATATGTAAGTCATTTCATTAAAATTCACAGTTTTTTGGTGTTCTAGGGAAAGGAATGACATCTCTAATGTTTTCAACACCAGAAAGATACATAATGAGTCTTTCAAATCCCATACCGTATCCAGCATGAACACATCCACCATATCTTCTTAAGTCCAAATACCACTCAAGATCTTCTTTTGGCACATGCATTTCTTCCATACGTCTTTCCAATACATCTAAACGTTCTTCTCTTTGTGAACCACCAATGAGTTCTCCTGATCCAGGGACTAGTAAATCCATAGCAGCAACTGTTTCTTGATCATCATTTAAGCGCATATAAAATGCTTTGATATCTTTTGGCCAATCCGTAACAAACACTGGAGATTTAAAATGCTTTTCTGTTAAGTATCTTTCATGTTCTGTATTAATGTCTTGACCATGTTTTGGAAGATTTTCGAATTTGACTTTTGCGTTTAAAAGAATATCAATCGCTTCTTTATGTGTCACTTTAGCAAAAGGTTTATTTAAAACATTTTGTAATTTTTCTTTTAAACCTGGTTCAACGAATTTATTGAAAAACTCCATTTCTTCAGGTAGATGTTCATAGACATATTCAATGATATATTTAACCATTTTTTCAGCTATTTCCATGTCTTTTTCTAAATCCGCAAATGCCATTTCTGGTTCAATCATCCAAAACTCAGAAGCATGTCGTTGCGTGTTTGAGTTTTCTGCTCTAAATGTTGGTCCAAATGTGTAGACATTTTTAAACGATAACGCATATGCTTCAGCTTCAAGTTGACCAGTTACTGTTAAATTTGTACGTTTTCCAAAGAAATCTTTCTTATAATCAACATTTCCATCTTCATCTTTAGGAATTTGATCTAAATCGAATGTCGTCACATTAAACATTTGACCAGCGCCTTCACCATCGTTTCCTGTAATGATAGGTGTGTGTGTATATATAAACCCTTCTTTTTGGAAAAAATCATGAATTGCAAATGCTGCAACACTTCTTAATCTAAAGACAGCGTGAAAAAGGTTCGTTCTAGTTCTTAAATGTGCAACTTCTCTTAAAAACTCTCTTGAATGTCTTTTTGGTTGGATTGGATAATTCTCAGGCGAATCTCCTAAAAGTGTAATTGACGTAGCTTTAACTTCAAAAGGTTGTTTCATATCAGGTGTTAAAACCAAAATACCTTCCACTTCAACACTACTACCAACTCTAATTTTTTGTACTTCTTTAAAGTTTTCTAGTTTTTGATCTTCATATACAACTTGAATACCTTCAAAAAATGTACCATCATGAAAATTTAAAAATCCAAACTCTTTTTGAGCTCTATTGTTTCTTACCCAACCGTTTAATTTAATCGGTTGATCCTTATATGATTCTTTGTTTCTAAAAATGTGTTTTACTGTAGTTTCCATATTTCCACCTCTTCTTAATTAAAAAACGCCCTTAGATTATCTCTAAGGACGTATAGTTACGCGGTACCACCTTAGTTCTAGAAAAATTCTAGCCCTCTTAACCTTTAACGCAGGTATACGTATAGTTCTACTCTCACTTTCATGATTTCTTCTATCTCTCAGAGTGTTATTCATCTTAATTTTGTTACTGGTTTCCACCTGTACCAGCTCTCTTGTAAACATAAACTTAAGATTACTTGTCTCTTCATTGATTTCTATATCATTATATATGCAATTTAATCTTTTGTCAATGACCTGATGTTTTGCAAAATTTAATGTTTATATTATTATATAATATAAAAACTATGACTCATCATCTAAATCTTCTTGATCTTCTTCAAATTCAATTACTTCCTCTTGATCTTCATCAATTAAATCAAATTTAGCGTCTTTGATGTTTGTGAACTTCTGACTGATTTTTTTGCTAGTTTTATCTACTAAATCAGCTTGCTTAGATACACTTACGATTGCTCTATTAAGTTTATCCCAACGTTCATCATAACGTTTAAATTCTTCTCCAAGTTTTCTCAGTTCCTCTAAAATAATTGAGGTTTGTTTGTCTCTTTCCATGTTTTTAACGATAGTTTGAATCATAGTGAGTGTTGATAAGAGTGTCGTTGGTGATGCCATCCACACTTGGTGTTTTTGAGCATAGTCCATGATATCTTGATGATATGATGTTAACTCTGCAAAAATTGCTTCAGCAGGAATAAACATAATTGCTTGATCGGATGTTTCAGTAGGGATGATATATTTATCTTTGATCGCATTGATATGATTTTTAACATCTTTTTTAAATTCTTTTTCTGCATTTAAGCGATCTTGTTTACCTAGTGATTTATCCATCATCCGTTTATAATTATCTAGTGGGAACTTAGAGTCAATGATGATGTTTCCTAATGGATCTGGTGCATGCACCATCGCATCTGCCATTGAACCATTCGATAAAGTCACTTGTTTTTCGTATAATTGGTTATTTTCACCCATCACAGCTGTTAATAATTGATATAATTGAACTTCTCCAAAAATACCTCTAGTTTTTTTATCAGTTAAGAGCCCATTTAAGCTCACAACTTCCTCAGATAAAACTTCTATTTTCTTTTGCGCTTCATCGATTTTCGCAAGTCTTTCGATCACATTTGTAAAGGTTTCTGTGGTTTTTTCAAATCCTTGGCCTAACCTTTGTTCAACCTTCTCATTGATTTGAATAAACTGTTTGTCGATTTTGCTCATCATATAGTCTTTAAACTCATTTAAATCTTTTTGACTTTGTTGATTAGAATGACCAACAAGTGTAGCAACATCAGTTTTAAATCCACCAAACTCTTTTTGTAGTTTTTCATTAAAATATCCTTGAATGTCTTTTTCAACAGATATGTTTTGTCCTGGTTTTTGTTGATTTAATTTTAATAATATATAAATCACTAAAACCACTAAAACAATGACTAGTCCTAAAATGACATATTCAAACCATTCCATATTTATCCCTCCACATCTTCTAAATAATATATATGTACAACTTCATCAATAATCTCAACGTAAAATGCAATATAGGTTTCTTCACTTAAAATGATATCGTTAACGGATGTGATAAATCCATCATCATTAAGTGCTTTAGCATAATTGGCTTGCTCATTTTCTGGAACCATTACATCTTGATAAGCTCTGGAGACTAAATCTGTGCAATAATACTTATATTCCATATCTAAGAAAAACAAAAAATTATATAGATTTTCACCAACTAATTGATCGGCATATTGGACCGCTCCATTAAATTGTTCTTCAGTAACATTTTTGACTCTAACACCAATGAATTTTTCTCTATAATAAGAACCAAAATAATCATAGAATTCGCTACCTTCTGCTCGATATCTTGGATTCAAAAAATAATTCGAACTTGTTTTGCTTATTGTGACACTATAATCGTGTGGTAGAGAACCATCATGAGATATAATATCCCACAGAGTTTCATCTGAATCAGGGAATCCTACAGCTTCAATAAAGCGGTTATCATCGGTTTTTAATGCCGCATGTCCACCAAAATAATAAGATATAAATTGATGGACAAAAAACACATCAGGGAAAGGGGATTCTTGGGACATGAAAATGTCTCCTGTCTGTCCTAAATACTTTCTCGTTTCATCATAAAAGACTGATCTAGTATCATTCAACTCATAAGATGTTTCACGTGGAACTTTATAGTATCTTCTCGTTTGAAAAACGTTTGTTTGATACTCATAATTTTCCTCATATTCAAAGACTGCTCTATCTTTAAAAGACTTGATTTCTATATCAACTAAAATGTCTTTTGTTACTGCTTTTCCAATGGTAAAAACACCCGCACCTAAGAGTATCACAATGATGAGTTTTAGAGCAGTAAAAAGTTTGTGTTTTTTTCTATATTTTCTTGTTTTTTTGATTCTTGAATGAAAGATGCTTATCATAAATGATCACCTATATATAGTTGTTCATATTATAACACAGGATGAAAAAAAAGAGCCTTATGTTTCCATAAAACTCTTCCATTTATTATTTTTTAGGTTTAATAACCAACGCGCGATCTTCACCTTCACCCTCAGATTCAGTGATGACGTCTCTCCACTCACTCAATTTGGTGTGAATGATTCTACGATCAAATGAATTCATTGGATCAAGTTTGACTGCAATCTTAGTTTGTGCAACTTCTTTAGCTGTTTTTGTAGCTAATATTTCTAGTTGGCGTTTTCTGTTTTCGTGATAATGTCCAATATCTAAAGCTACAATTAAATGTCCGTCCACAAATGTATTTAAGTAATTTCTAAGCATATATTGTATAGAAAGAAGTGTTCTTCCTTCTCTACCAATTAATAATGCATTTTCATCACTGTCGATACTATAGTAAATTTCTTCACCGTCATTTAGAGTTCTCACTTCCATTCTTGAACCAATTTCCATGGTTTGAAGAATGTTTTCAAGATACATTTTACCTTCAAGTGCTAGATTAACGTTTGGTGTAGCTTCATATGTAGCTGATGATCCTAAACCTAATAATCCTTTTTTCTCTTTTAAAACAGTTAATTTGATTTTATCTAATTGTATTTTTAAGGCTTCAACGGCCATTTTTTCTGCTTCTTGTAGTGTTTTTGCTTCAAATTCAATTCTCTTTAACATAAACTCACCCCAACAATTGTTTTTCTTGTAACTTAGCGTGTTTCTTCTCGTTCAATTTACGGTTAAATATCGTTTGTCCTAATGAATAAATATTACCAAAAATCCAATATAAAGCTAAGGCGTTACTTTGGTATGAGATAAACATCATCATAATAACCATGAAATAACTAACAAACTTCATTGTTTTTTCAGTTTGTTGTGCTTGTGGATTAGCATTATGCTTATATGTGTTTTTAGCATAACTTGGTTTCTTCATAGATATCTTTTGTAAAGTAAACATTGTTGCCCCAACAATAGCTGCTAAGAATAAAGCTGTTATGCCATCATTTGTATTTGCTAAGTTAATACCTAAGAATTTAGTATTAGATACAGCATCTGCATACATACCACCTTCTAAAGATATACGTCTAACAACACCATACATTGCAATGAAGATTGGCATTTGTAAAAATGGCATTAAACATCCTAATACATTGATACCGTGTTTCTTATACACTTGCATCATTTCCATTTGCATCATTTGTTGTGATTGTGGGTCTTTTCTTGTTGCATATTTTTGTTGTACACGTTGCATATCTGGTTGAGCAATATTCATCTTCATTGTCATATCATTACTCTTAGCATAAATTGGCCAAGCAAGTGTTCTTACAACTAGAGTTGTAAATAAAATACCTAATGCGAATGAATTTCCTAAAAATGATGCGAAAAATTGCATAACGAACGCTACTGGAATGACTAATATATAGTCAAAGAATCCTGCGTCTTCTGTTGTGATAGGTTTTTCACCACCAGCAACATAAACTTCAAAGTTTTCTGTATATCCTTCATAAGTAAATGATACTGAATAACTGATTTGATTTTTAAATCCATCAGTTCCAAGTGGATCATATCCGTTATCGTTAAATAATGCAGCAAAAGCAGCTTCATCTAACTCTTCGTGTACTTTAACAATATCTCCATCTTTTTCAACTGCATATGCTTCGATGTCTTTAACATCAAATGTTTGTCCCATGTTATATAACACGCCATCAACAGTTGGGAATCTAAAAGCAACCATCACAATTTCATTATCTTCAACAACTGTTTCTGGTTTGATGTAAATTTTAAATGACGCCTCTTGATCTTCAACAGCAAATGTAAAAGTTTGAACGCCACCTTCAACACCGATTTCATCAGGTGATACATTAGATGGAAGTAATCCTTCATAAACAACTGGTGCTTCAGGTGCTATACCTGATTCAGTTAAAGCCCAATAGGATAATCCACCTTCTCCTTTAAAAACAATTGAGTTTCTATCTTCGTAATCGAAAACTAGTTTTTCTCCATCAGTTCCATAAGGATTGTTTACAACGATATGCCCAACTTCATCAGATCCGCCACATGATGCTAACGTTAAGACGAGCATGAACATCATTGCGATAAAAAATAATTTCTTATAATGTTTTTGCATCTTCGTTCTCCAATAATTTAGATTTTTTTAAGAGCACAAGTAGCTCTTCTCTCATTTTTTGAAATGAGAGTTTTTTAGCTTGCGGTTTAATAACTATTAAAATGAGTTTATTTTTTTCAAAACCATCTTTAAATTCACTGACAATCATCCGTATTCTACGTTTCGCTAAATTTCTTTCAACGGCATTGCCATATTTCTTACCAATAGACATTGCGAATCTAAAGTTTTCTGCTTTTTGATCTTGGTCTTGATAAACACCAAAATAATCGCTATTTTTCGATTTTCTTTTTTTAAAGACCGCATCGATTTCGCTATATTTCTTAATGCGATATTTTTTTTCCATGTTTTTGTATTTTAAAAAGAAAAGACTACTCAAAAATAACAATAAGTTATTATTTTAATCGAGTAGTCCAAGTTTTTTTAAAATAATTCAATTTATACAGTTAATTCTGCGCGGCCTTTCAATCTGCGACGTGCAAGTACGCGACGACCACCAGCAGTTGCCATTCTCGCTCTAAATCCATGAGTTTTTTGACGCTTTTGCTTACTTGGTTGATATGTTCTTTTCACAAATAAAACCACCTTTCTTGCGAAACCATGCTTTTTTATTATATAAAAAGTATTTATGTTTGTCAACAATAAAAAAACATTTTAAAACCATATTTAAATCTCCTAGTAATTTTTATCATATTATGTGTATAACTATCAAACTTCAATGTGGATAACTTATGCACATTTTACACACATTGTGGATAACTGGAAAACATGTAAAAATTGCTTAACAAAAGCATTATTACTTTTTATTTATCCACATTTTATAAATTAACTTAATAAATAAGTAAAGAGTTTTCCACAAAAATTGTGGATAAGTTTTTAGTTCATTTCATTTGATTTATGATATCATATCACTACAGTGATGAAAGGGTAATTAAATATGAATGAATATGATCAATTATGGCAGAAAATATTAAACGACTTAGAGAATATTTTTTCAGAGGAACTATTTGTAGATGTCTTTGAACCTATCAAAAAGACACACAAGTTTTCTAATGGTCAAATTTATGTCGTAGTCCCTAATGAATTTATAAAAAATAGAATCAATCGTTTTTATATCAACAAGATCAATGAGCTTGCTGAAAAATATCATAAAGATAAGATTCATTTTAAATTCGTGACTGAGGCTGAATTAATTCCAGAGGAGACACTTGTTAGTCCCGAAAGAAACCTAAATTTAAAATATAGACCAGGCAACCTCAATCGAAGTTACACTTTCGATAATTTTGTTGTTGGTAAAAGTAATAATTTTGCATTTAGAATGGCTATGAAAGTAGCTGATCAACCTGGTATGGTTGCAAATCCATTATACATCTTTGGGGATGTAGGTCTTGGTAAAACACATTTAATGCAGGCTATTGGTAATTATATTTTAGATAATGATATACACAAAAAGATTATGTATGTAAAAGCTGATGGTTTTATTGAAGATTTTGCTAACTTACTAAGAAAAGAAAAAATGGATGATTTTAATCAAAAATATCGAGATATTGATGTTTTATTAGTTGATGATATCCAAATTATGGGTGGAGCAACAAAAACTCAAATGGAATTCTTTAAACTCTTTGATTTTTTATATCATCAAAACAAGCAAATTGTCATCACAAGTGATAAACCTGCATCAGAATTAAAGAATATTATGTCTCGTTTAACCTCTAGATTTGAAGTTGGTTTAACAGTAGATATTCAAGTTCCTGATTTAGAACATCGTATTGAAATTTTAAAAAGAAAACTTGCTACAGAATCATCAGATATTCATGATATTCCAAATAATGTTTTAGAGTTTATTGCATCCTCTTTTGTAACAAATATTAGAGAGTTGGAAGGTGCTTTAAAACGTGTATTATTTTACTGTTTAGCAAACAACTTAGATTTATCATTAGAATCTGTTAATGAAGCGCTAGAACCTCTCTTAAAAACAAAGAGAAAGAGTGATTCATTAAACGAAAATAATTATGATAAAATTCAAAGTATTGTAAGTGATTTTTATGGGATCACCATTGATGATTTAATTGGTAAAAAACGACATTTAAAATATATACTGCCAAGACATATATCTATGTATTTGATTAAATCAAAATATAACATACCTTATAAAACTATTGGATTACTTTTTGGAGGTAGAGATCACTCTACTGTACTAGCAGCTTGTGAGAAAATTGAAAATGAAATAAAACAAGATAGCAGTCTTAAATTAGCTATTGAAACTATCAATAAAAAAATCGATCATTTTACACAAAAATAATGTTTATAAAATGTTGGAAATATGGTATAATAATAGCAGTGTTAAGCCTTTAATTATACTTTTCCACTTATCCACCTTGACTAATAACAATAATTAAAGATTAAATAAATAAAATAAAGGAGCTTCCGCTATGATATTTAATATCGATAGAGATGTATTATTAAATCACTTACTAACTGTTCAAAAAGGATTACCTTCTAAAACACCACTTCCAATTTTATATGCTGTTAAATTTGAAGTAAATGAAGATCATGTGATTTTGACAACAAGTAATACAGATGTCGCAATTCAAGTTTTAATCGATGATCAATCAATTTCAATTAAAGAAACAGGAAAGGTAGCTATCCCTGGTCGTTACTTGATTGAAATCATGAGAAAGATTACATCACAACGTGTAGAATTTGCATTAATCGAAGATCGTTTAATCGTTATTAAAGCAGATCGTTCAGAATTTAAATTACGTTTAATGGATGTAGAAGATTATCCTGAAGTTGATTTTTTAGATTTAGATGATCCAATTACATTAGATGCTCAGTTATTTAAAAATATCATTAAAGAAACAAACTTTGCTACAGCACAAAGTGAAAAAAGACCGATCTTAACAGGTGTTAATTTTAAATATAAAGACAATCATTTATATTGTGTCGCAACAGATAGTTATCGTTTAAGTCAAAAGAATGTTAAATTAAGAACACATTCAAAAGAATTTGATATTGTAATTCCAAATAAGAGTTTGGATGAACTTAATAAAATCTTAGATACTTCTAATGATGATGTTGAATTATATATCAATCCAAATAAAGTTTTATTTAAAATGAACAATACTTTATTTCAAACAAGATTACTAGAAGGTACTTATCCAGATACAATGAGAATCATCCCTACAGAATTCCCTGTAAGTATTCCATTTAATAAAGAAGAATTATTACAAGCTGTTGAACGTGTATCTTTACTTTCACCAAGAGATAGAGAAACAAATTACAATATTATAAAAATGACACTTAGAGAAGATCACATTGTCGAAATGAGTTCTACAAATACTGAAGTAGGGGATGCGTTAGAAGAAATCATCCCATCATCAGATGTAATCGGACCTATGATAAAAATTGCATTTAGTTCTAGATATTTAGTGGATGCACTCAAAGCATTTACATCAAACGAAGTTATTATTCAATTTGCTGGAGAAGTAAAACCGTTTGTAATTAAAGGTAATTTAGATCAAGATTTATTGCATTTAATTTTACCTGTTCGTATTGATTAAACTTTAAAATTATAAAAAATATAAGAAAATAAAAAAAGCCGAAATTTCCATTTTAAGGCTTTTTTTTATATCATCACGATATGAACATTTATGTGCCTTTAAATTGATGAAAATAGATGTTTTTTTCTTTATATTATGATATAATATAAAAGAATACAGAGGGATAAATAAATGAAAAAATTTAAAATGCACACAGAAATTATAACTTTAGGTCAATTTTTAAAAGCAACTGATTACATCGGTTCTGGTGGAGAAGCGAAGTTTTTTTTATTGCAACATGAAGTTTTTGTGAATCACGAACGAAGAACTGAACGCGGTAAAAAATTATTTCACGGGGATCAAGTTATGGTATTTGATACTGTGTATTATTTAGTTTATGATTCAACAAGTACAACTTAAAAATTTTAGAAACCATAACCAATATACACTAGATATTAATCAACCCTTTGTATATATCTATGGTGAAAATGGTAGTGGTAAAACAAGCATCTTAGAAAGTATTTATTTTTGTGCAACGACTAAATCACACCGAACATCTGATGAAAAAGAGTTGATTAAAAAAAATGAACCTTTCGCTCGAGTGAAATTAAAAACAAATGAAGATACATTTGAGATTGTAATATCAAAAGCTGGAAAAAGAACAAAAATTAATCACATTGAGAAAAGAAAAATTAGTGAGTTTGTAGGTCATTTAAATGTGGTGATGTTTGCACCTAACGATTTAGAACTTATTCAAGGTGCACCAGGGTTTAGAAGAAATTTTATGGATTTTGAATTACTTCAAGTAGATAAAAACTATCTTCATGACCTCAACACCTATAAACAAATTTTAAAACAAAGAAACAGTTTACTAAAAAAAGTAGATTTAAAAGATGATTTTACATTTTTAGATATATTAGGGCAACAACTATACGAAGTTGGCATTAAACTAATTGATCAAAGACAACAATTTATTAAAGAGATTAATGAGATATTTATCAAACAATATCAAGCATTTAGTCCATATGAAGTGTATCTAGAATATAAACCTGATCAAAACAAAAAAGCATTTAAGAAATATCTAGAAACACAGCAAAAACAAGATATTTTATATCAGAGTACACTTGCAGGACCCCATAGAGACGATTTTTTTATCGGTTTTAGAGGTTTTGATGCAAAATCTTATGCGTCACAAGGGGAAACCAGATTAATCGTTGTAGCACTTAAATTAGCGCTCTTAGAATGGATTGAATTTAAAACAAAAAAGAAAGTTATATGTCTACTTGATGATGTGCTTTCTGAACTTGATGAAGAAAAACAACAAATATTTTTAAACGCCTTACCCAAAGAACACCAAATAATCATGAATAGTGTCCATAAAATTGATATGGATCATATTCAGATGATTGAACTTATAAAGGAGAATGAACATGTCAAATTATGATGCATCGAATATTCAAATATTAGAAGGATTAGAGGCCGTAAGAAAACGTCCTGGTATGTATATCGGTAGTACTGGTTCACGTGGATTACACCATTTAGTTTGGGAAATTATTGATAATTCAATTGATGAAGCTTTAGGTGGATATGCAACAAATATCAAACTTGAAATTCTTAAAGATGATATTATCAGAGTTACTGATGATGGTCGTGGGATCCCAGTAGACCTTCATCCAAAAACGAATCGTCCAGCAGTAGAAACAATTTTGACATCACTTCACTCTGGAGGTAAGTTTGATGGTAAATCATATAAAGTATCAGGTGGATTACATGGTGTTGGTGCATCAGTAGTAAACGCACTTTCTGAATGGTTTGTTGTCGAGATTCATAGAAACAATAAAATCTATGAACAAAAGTATGAACGCGGTGTTCCGATGACTGAAGTGATCGAAATTGGAGAAAGTATTCATACAGGAACAGTAATTACATTTAAATCAGATCATTTAGTGTTCACAGAAACAACAGTTTATGATTATGAAATTTTAAGAAGTCGTGTACAACAATTAGCGTTTTTAAATAAAGGGATTAAAATCACGATTGTTGATTCTAGAGGTGATCAACCTGTTGAAAACACATACCATTATGAAGGTGGTATTGTTGAATACGTTGATTTCTTAAACAAAGGTAAAGGTAAAGTGAATCAAGATATTTTATACACTGAAAAAGAAACAGATGGTATCACTTTAGAAATTGCTTTACAGTATAACGATTCTTATTCAACCAACATCTATTCATTTGCAAATAACATCCCTACACATGAAGGTGGGATGCATGAAGATGGATTTAAATTAGCATTATCTCGTGTGATTAACAAATACGCTACAGATAATAATTTACTCAAAAAAGACGATAGTCTCATTGGTGAAGATACAAGAGAAGGGTTAACAGCTGTTGTATCTGTTAAACACCCAGACCCACAATTTGAAGGACAAACCAAAACAAAACTTGGAAATCCTGAAGTTCGTCAAATTTCAAGCCAAATTGTAGGAGAAGGATTAGAAAGATATTTAGCTGAAAATCCTCAAGATGCAAAAGCAATTGTTGAAAAATGCTTGTTAGCATCAAGAGCAAGACTTGCAGCTAAAAAAGCAAGAGAAGCAACGAGAAGAAAATCACCACTTGATCAATTAGGATTTGCATCTAAACTTGCAGATTGTAGAAGTAAAGATCCTGCGATTTCAGAAATGTATATCGTCGAAGGGGATTCTGCCGGCGGATCAGCTAAACAAGGCAGAGAGTCAGAATATCAAGCAATTCTACCACTTAGAGGTAAAGTTTTAAACGTTGAAAAAGCAAGATTAGATAAGATCCTTTCAAATAAAGAAATTTTATCAATGATCCAAGCAATCGGAACAGGTATTGGTGAAGAGTTTGATGCATCAAAAGCAAGATATCATAAAATCGTCATCATGACCGATGCCGATACAGATGGTGGACATATTAGAACATTACTATTAACATTCTTCTTTAGATATATGAAACCACTCATTGATTTAGGATATATTTATGTTGCACAACCACCATTATTCAAAGTTCAACAAGGTAGAAGAGTTGAATATGTTTATACAGATCAACAACTTAATGTTTTATTAGAAGAAATGGGTGGACGTCCAACACTTCAAAGATATAAAGGTCTTGGAGAAATGAACCCAGAACAACTTTGGGAAACAACAATGAACCCAGAAACAAGAACACTTCTACAAGTATCATTAAAAGATGCTTTAGATGCTGATATGGTATTTAGTATGCTGATGGGTGAGGAAGTTGAACCTAGAAAGAACTTCATTCAAGAAAATGCAATTTATGCAGATAATATTGACGCATAGGAGGATATGACAGATGGAAGAAACTACAAAAACAACCGAAGGTTTTGTTAAAGAGATCAACATCTCAACTGAGATGAAATCTTCATTTTTAAACTATGCGATGAGTGTTATTGTATCACGTGCATTACCTGATATTAGAGATGGCTTAAAGCCAGTTCAAAGACGTATATTATACGCAATGAATGATTTAAATATGACTGCATCAAGTGCACATAAAAAATCAGCTAGAATCGTCGGTGAAGTTATTGGTAAATACCACCCTCATGGTGATTCAAGTGTTTATGAAGCAATGGTTCGTATGGCTCAACCATTCAACTATAGAATGCCATTAATTGATGGACATGGAAACTTTGGTTCTGTTGATGGTGATGGTGCGGCAGCTATGCGTTACACCGAAGCTAGAATGAGTAAACTTGCTGGAGAACTTGTTCAAGATTTAGATAAAAACACTGTAGACTTTGTTGATAATTATGATGGATCAGAAAAAGAACCAAGTGTACTTCCTGCCAGATATCCAAACCTTTTGGTCAACGGATCGACTGGGATTGCGGTTGGGATGGCAACAAATATTCCACCACATAATTTAACTGAAGTTATTGATGGTATTTTAGCTTATATGGAAAACGAAGATATCACAATAGCAGAGTTAATGGAATATGTTAAAGGTCCGGATTTTCCTACAGGAGGCCAAATTCTTGGACTAACTGGACTAAGACAAGCCTATGAAACCGGTAAAGGAATTATCGCTGTTAGAGCAACTACGGAAATTGTTCAACATAAGAACAAAAACAGTATTATCGTAACAGAAATTCCTTATCAAGTGAATAAAACAACATTGATTGAACGTATTGCGGAAATCGCTAAAAATAAAATTGTTGATGGCATTACAGATTTAAGAGATGAGTCAAATCGTAAAGGGATGCGTATTGTTATTGAACTTAGACGTGATGTGAATCCTCATGTAATGATTAATAACTTATACAAATACACACAACTACAATCTTCATTTGGTATCAATATGATTGCTCTTGTTAAAGGGCAACCAATGATGGTAACTTTAAAAGATGTACTTAAAAATTATGTAGAACATCAAATTGAAGTTGTCCAAAGAAGAACCATTTATGATCTAGATAAAGCAGAAGCTAGAGCTCATATTTTAGAAGGTCTTCTAAAAGCACTTCATGACATCGATCACGCCATTGAAATCATTAAAAAAGCTAATACAGGTGATGAAGCAAAAGAAGCTTTAATGACAACATATGACTTATCTGATATTCAAGCAAAAGCGATCTTAGACATGAGACTTCAAAGACTTACAGGATTAGAAATTAACAAGATTGAAGCTGAAGCAGCTGATCTAATCGTTAAGATTGATGATTTTAAAGATATCATTCGTTCACATGAAAGAAAAGTAGAGATTATCAAATCAGAATTAATGGTCATTAAAGAAAAATATCACGAAGATAGAATGTCAGAAATCAATCTTCATGAAGATTTAAGTATTGAAAACGAAGATTTAATTCCAGTTGAAGATGTCATCATCACAGTCACTAATAATGGATATATCAAACGCATGAAAGTCGATCAATATAAGACTCAAAATCGTGGTGGTGTTGGTATGTCAGGTATCAAAGTCCATGAAGATGATTATGTAGAACATATCTTAATGACATCTACACATGATTACCATTTATTCTTTACAAATAAAGGTAGAGTTTATAAACTTAAAGGATATCAAATTCCTGAAGGTTCAAGAACTGCTAAAGGGATGCCAATCGTCAATTTCTTAGATTTTGATAAAGACGAAACACTCGCAAACTTCACAAATGTAAAAGACTTTGAAGACGAAAACTCATTCTTAACATTTGTTACAAAACGTGGTGTCGTTAAACGTACACATATTTCTGAATATCAACATATTAGAAATAACGGTATCATCGCTTTAACTTTAAGAGAAAACGATGAACTACTTTCTGTTAAATTAACCGATGGACAACAAGATATCGTTTTAGGCGCATCAAATGGTAAAGCCATTAGATTTGCTGAATCAGATGCAAGAACTATGGGACGTACAGCTTCAGGTGTTCGCGGAATGATGATTGCTGATCAAGATGAAATTGTTGGTGCTGCAATTGTTCAGTCCGATGAACAAGAAATACTTGTCATTACAGAAAATGGATATGGTAAACGTACAAATGTTGATGAATATAGAAGACAACTTAGAGGTGGTAAAGGTGTTAAGACATTAAATATCACAGCTAAAAATGGTAAGCTATCAACACTTAAAGCAGTAACTGACGAAGACGATTTAATCGTTGTCTCAGATAAGGGTGTTGTTATTCGAACACACGTTGATCAAATTTCTAAAACAAAACGTGCAACTCAAGGTGTTAGAGTTATTAAACTTAGACCAGATCATCATGTTGCAACCGTAGCACTTGTTCCTAGACAAGAAGATGAAGAAGAAATAGAAGTTGAACAAGAACAATTTGTCCAAGAAGCTATTCCAGTGGAAGAACAAAAGAAAACAGTTGAAGCAGTTAATTTAGCTCCTGAAGAAGCTGAAGAAGATAAAGAAGAAACTGTAGTTACAGATAGTTTATTTGATGAATAACATTAAGGATTGTGTCCTTTGATACAATCCTTTTTTTCGTAAAAACGATTTCATGATAAAAACTGTTGTATATCAAATTAAAGTATGTTACAATTTAAATAATTTCATAAAAAGAACTATCAAGAAGACGGGAGAGATATAGCTCTATGAACGTCTACCAACCGGTTTTATAACAAGGTGGTAATGCTATAAGCGATGGAAATATAAATCATAAAAAGGTTTCTGTCGTAAGATAGAGACCTTTTATGTATATGAGGAGTTATAAAAATGATTGAATTTATTAATGTTTATAAAACATTTGAAGCTAAACAAGAGTCATTTCATGCATTAAACAATATCAACTTAACCATCAATGATCGTGAAATTTTAGGTGTTGTTGGATATAGTGGTGCAGGTAAATCTACACTCGTTAGACTTATCAATAAACTTATTGAACCAACCCAAGGTCAAATAAGTATAGATGGCATATCTATACATGATTTAAAACAAGAGGATTTAAACCGAATGCGTTATGATCTTTCTATGATCTTTCAACACTTTAATCTTGTTGGTAATCTGACAGTTTATGAAAATATTAAGTTAGCTTTATCTATTAAAAAATACCCAAAAAAAGATGTAGAAAAAAGAATAGATGAAGTGTTAAGTTTGGTTGGGTTATCTGATAAGAAACATAGATATCCAAAAGCATTATCTGGTGGAGAAAAACAAAGAGTTGGAATCGCAAGAGCAATCGCAAATCATCCTAAATATTTACTATGTGATGAAGCAACTTCTGCGCTCGATCAAAAGACTGCTTATGAGATTATTTCACTACTTAAAGATATCCATGAAAAAACAGATGTAACCATTGTTTTTATATCCCATCAAATTGAAATTGTAAAAGATTTATGTGATCGGGTTGTGGTTATGGAAAAAGGAAAAATCATAGAAGATCAACCTACAAAATCATTATTTATAGATCCAAAAGAAGAAACAACAAAAAAATTAATCAAACAAGTGATTGATGAACCCACTCACTTAAAAGATAAACATTATTATGAGTTCATATACGCACACAATAATGTTGATGATAAGATTTTAAGTACCATGGTAAAAACATTTGACGTAGATGTGAATATTGTCTATGCAAAGACATTATCCATACAAAACGATTTAATTGGATATTTATATATCGAGCTATTTGGTAGCCAAATTGATGATGCTTTATCTTATCTAAAATCAAAAGAAATCAAGGTGAGACGATATGTTTAATCCACATGAAATTAAACAATATGTTGATGCTTTATATGAAACCATCTATATTGTAGGTATTACTGGAATCTTTGTATTGGTATTTGGCTTAATGATAGGATTTCTATTATATATAACACAAAATCCTTATATGATCAAGCAAACAAAATCAATCAAAGTATTTCATAGAATTATTGCAAGCATAAATGATGTTGCAAGATCAATCCCATTCATTATATTGCTTATTATGTTAATTCCAGTTACAAGATTTTTGGTTGGAACGATGTTAGGACCTAAAGCTGCGCTGCCAGCACTCATCATTAGTGCAACACCATTTTTTGCAAGAGTTGTTCATATGGCACTATTTGAGGTTTCTAATGATACAATAGAAGCAGCAAGGTCTATGGGGGCATCATTTAAACATTTAGTCTATGTAATCTTTAAAGAAGCTCTACCCTCACTTGTTTCAGGGTACACATTAACACTTGTCACGCTGATAGGATTTATGTCTGCAGCAGCAGTGATTGGTGCAGGTGGACTTGCATTTTTAGCATATGAATATGGAAAATTTGGAAACAATTATGCACTGATGTATCTATCCATATTTACGATACTCGCACTCGTTTTTATTATACAAATATTAGGAGATAAGATATCTAGAAAATTAGACCATAAATAGGAGACAAAAACATGAAAAAATTATTTACTTTATTAACACTTATTATTACGATAATTACACTTACAGGATGTTCATCAAATGATGATACAAAAATTGAAGTGATTGCAACTCAATTACCACATGCAGAAATTTTAGAATTTGCAAGACCCCTTTTAGAAGAAAAAGGATATACTCTAAAAATCACAACAACATCAGATTATTATTTTCCAAATCCGGCGATTGCTGCAAAAGATGCTGATGCGAATTATTTCCAACACATTCCATTCTTAGATTTATATAATGAAAATAATCCTGATTTTCAGTTAGTTGTAGCCGCAAGAGTTCATATCGAACCAATTGGTCTTTATGCAAATGCTTATGACTCATTAGCTGAAATCCCAAATGGGGCTGAAGTGTTATTATCAAATTCAATATCTGATCATGGCCGTGCATTAAAACTATTAGAATCTGCAGGCTTAATTACACTAAAAGATGATGTCGATATTACTGCTTCAGATTTTGATATTAGTGAAGCTATAGAAACAAATCCTAAAAACTTGGAATTTAGAACTGATGTAGCACCAGATTTTATGATATCTGCATATCAAAGTGAAGAAGCTGATTTATATATCATCAACTCTAATTATGTTTTAGAAGGTGGATTAGATCCACTAACTGATTCTATATATATCGAAGAAGCAGAAAATAATCCTTATGTGAATGTGGTTGCTGTTAGAGAAGATCGATTAGAGGATCCAAAAATTATAGCACTCGTTGAAGTTTTAGAATCAGAAGCTGTAAAAGCATTCATCTTAGAAACATATGGTGGAGCTGTCATTCCTTCATAAGCCCTTTTGGGCTTTTTTCTTTTTTACCTTAGTTTAATAAGTATCTGAAATAGTGTATAATAGTAACTAGCAAAATGGAATTAGGTGCCAATATGAAAACACTAAATATTAAAATTCAATATTTAATTTTTATCTTTGTATTCATTTTTATGAATATCATAAATACATATTTTTTAACAGTAAGAGAACTCAATAGATATATTGAGCCTTTTACCCATACATTTGTCGGTGAAATCAATCAATTTTTCGGAAATTTTGTCATTTTGTTTTTGCTTTTTATTATCACAACACTTCTATTTAAAAAAGCTAAAACAAGAATTAAAGCATTAATATATATATCTTTAGTTTTAAACTTTCTTATTTACACCTTTGGTGTGTTCAACTTATTTTATGGGACATCTTTTTCAAGAGATGCGATTGTTATGTTAAAAAACCCAGCAGATGGGTTTGCGTTTGGCATTGTATTAGAGACGTTATTAGAATTAATTACTTATTATAGAATAGTAGTCTTTTTACCAACAATTGTTTTATTTATCTTATTTTTAATCTCATCAAGAAAAGCATTAGCTGAACTTACGTTTACTAACAATATCAAAAAGGTATTAATTACACTGATTGCATTAATTTCTATTTTCTTTGTTTCTCTCAATAATTATTTTAATATGAAAGCATTAGATGCACCTGTAGAATCCATGACATCAACATATGCGATTCAAAATCTAGGTGTTTATCCATATTATTTAGGTCAGTTATTAGGCGTTGAATTTGATACAGATTATGAAGACATATTAGATATTGAAAACGAAGAGGATTTATATCAAGCTTTTAATGCATATAACAAAAACAAATCTAGTTATATCAATTTTTTTGATGGAAACACTTATAGCAATCATCTGATGATAGAAGATGCAGTTGACAATCTTTATGTTGACCCAGAACTGACGACATCAACTGATTTAACAGGTATTTTTAAAGACAAGAATTTAGTACTTATCCATTTAGAATCTTTCAATCAATTTTTATTAGATCATCCAGATATTAGATCTTTCATGCCTTTTATGGACGCAATCTTTGAAGAGAGTTTTGTGTTTAATAATTTCTATAATAATGTTGGTATGGGCGTTAGCTCTGATGGTGAGTTAGCTGTACTTACTGGATTAAATCCCTCAGGTGATGAAACCCTATACTGGGAATATGATGAAACACCTTATGATTTGACTTCTCTTGTAAAGTATTTTAATCAAGAGAGTTATTATACAAAAGCCATTCACGGAGATAAAGAAGTATTTTACAATAGAGATGTCATCTATCCAGAACTTTATGGATTTGATGATTTTTATGCAATTGAAGACTTTATCGAAGATGGTTATGTTGTTGAAGATGGATATCTTTTTGATGAAACATTAGGACTTGTTCACCATTCTCCATGGATTAGTGATTTTCATTTAGCTGATTACACATATGATGTAGGAAAAAACTTAGAGGTATCATCAACTCCTTATTTCTTATTTCCAATCACGATGATGGGACATACACCTTATGATTATGATCCTTATGGTGGACTTAGAGAAGATCAGTTCCCTGAATATGTGGATCTCATTCAAAACATTACATTAAGATATATAAATTATAGTAAGTATTATAACGATATCATTCAAAGATTTTTTATGGATGAATATGGTAACGATCAAACGCTTGATGATTCTGTTTATGTATTTTATAGTGATCATGGATCAGGCATAAAAAACGGCGATTTATCTATTTTATTCGATAAAAAATTAACTGCAATGGAAGAAAGAAAGATGTTACAACAAGTAACTGCGTTTATCTATGCACCAAGTAATGATACTTATGTGACACATGGAGATTATACGATAAGAAAAGGATTAATCACAGGTGAACAAGATTTGGTAAGGTCACAAATTGACTTATATCGAACAATCATTGAGTTATTTGACCTACCTGCTCATGATGATATGTATTTTGGTGTTCATGGTATGAGCGTTGAACCGACTTACGCATTAGACAACCGCTTAACAGATGTTGCGTTAGATCCGTATTTCTTTTCACTTAGAAATAGAAATCGTATTTATCCTAACGATGAACAAGTAACAGATGAAGTTTATAACTATATCATGAGATATAAACTGTTAAGTGATTATTTATTATCTAGAAGTGATTTACAAAAAACATTAAATGAGATTAACCATGAATAAGGAGCATATACTTAAAAAGATTCATCCTGCATTTTATGTGTCTATTATATTCTCGATTTTCACATTTATTTTGGGGATTATGCTTTCAAATGGGTTAGTGATTTTCTTATCATGGAATATTGCCCTGGCAATCTTTGTTTATTGGATAAGCTTTATTGCTTATTTCTATCATCAAAAACAAGTTTATCCATATATTCCATGGATTGGAAGTGTTTTGTGGATTATATTTTTCCCAAATAGTTTCTATATTTTGACCGATACTATCCATTTTCAAAATTATGACTTTTTCCAAATGTATCCGAATATTTATCAACTAGAAATCTATGATTGGTATGTGTTCTTTATCGTTACAGTTGCGATGATGTTAGGTGTAAAGCTCGGATTGTTATCCATAGCAAACATAAAAAAAATGATACCTGCAAAGTATCAAAAGTATGAGTATTTAGGATTAGGCATTCTATTCTTCTTATCAAGCATCGCTATTTATCTAGGTAGATTTATTAGACTCAACTCATGGAATATATTTGATTTTTCATCTATACTTTCTGGAATATTTAATCATTTTGGATTCTTCACGATATTTGTCATTTTATTTACCGTTATTCATACAATCATCTATATTTTATTTAAAGAAAAGGAGATTGAGTAAAATCAATCTCCTATATTTTTTATATAAAGTGTAGTATTAAAGATATACCGCCAACAATTAAACAATAAATCGCAAAGTATATTAAGTTTTTAACTTTAACATATTTGTATAATATGCGAACAGAAATTAAGCTGAATACAAAGCTCATGACAAATGCTAAACTATAACCTACAACATGGATAGATTCACTCGCATTTAGAGCTTCATAAAATCCTAATAACATCACGGGCACTGATACCATAATATAACTTAAAAATGAGAATTTTAATACTTTTTTAAGTTCAATCTTTTGAATCAAACCACCACTCATTGTGATACCACTTCTTGATATGCCAGGGAATATCGCAAACATTTGAAATGATCCGATGATTAATGCATTTTTCCAAGATATATCTTTTTTCCATTCAATATCTCTAACGATATAGACATAAAATAATAAAATTGATGTAACAATGAGCGCAAATCCTACAGATAACAAATCCTCAGGTAACATGTCTTTAAACAATAATCCAAAGATTCCAATCGGTATAACTGCAATAATCAACTTTACTACATATTCAAAATCCGGTTTATAGTTTTCTTCTTTCTTGAATAAAAACTTGAAAGTTCCAACAATTAAATCTTTAATATCTTTTCTGAAAAACAGCAGTAATGCAAGAAAAGAACCTGTATTTGTTATCATTAAAAAAATCGTTAAGTTTGATAAATCAATATTAAACAAATGACTAAACAACGTCAAATGTCCACTTGAAGATACTGGGAAAATTTCTGTAATCCCTTGGATAATCCCTAATATAATGTATTTTATAATCTCTAACATGTTATCACCAAACTTATTATAGCATAGATGAAAGTTAAAAAATATGTTAAAATAATATCAATCATTAGACACAAGGAGTGCGTATGAAACATCTAGTTAAAATCATCAAAGGTAGCTTAGTCGGTATGGGAAGTATTCTTCCAGGCATTTCTGGGTCCATGGTCGCAGCTATCTTAAAAATATATCAGTACTTAATAGACGCTTTAAATGATTTTTTAAGAAAACCAATAAAATCTATTTTATCGGTATGGCAATATATTGTAGGTGTTATCATTGGATTTATCATTGGTTTTGTTTTTATCGATTTATTTTATGATATTGCGCCTATTCCAATAACATTCTTATTCATTGGGTTTATATTAGGAGCGATTCCATCACTTGTTAAAGAAGTAAAATCAAAGGCTTATAAATGGCATCACTATTTAACATTTATATTAGCAATTTTAGCAATGATCGGATTTATCTTCATCAAAGAATCTGAAAATAATCCAGATAGTTTGTTTTATTATATATCAGTATTTTTCGTAGGTGTCATTTATGCGGTTGCGTTAATCATTCCTGGTTTAAGTGGATCAACAATGCTCATGGCATTTGGTTATTTCCAATTACTCATTAGGTTAGTAGATGATATCGCAAAAGCATTTGTAACCTTGAATTTTACAGAAATTGCATCACAACTACCAATGTTATTATTACTTATATTAGGTGCACTGATTGGTTTAATTTTAGTAGGTAAGCTCATGCATTACTTACTCCATAATTTCAAAACCCATTTTTATTTAGCAGTGTTAGGTATTGTTGTTATATCACCATTTAATATATTATTTACACTTCAAGAAAATACTACAGATAATGTTTTTCAAGCAAGTTTTTGGATTTACTTGTTAGGTGCGATATTATTCGTTATAGGTATACTTATCACATTTAGTTTATCAAATAAAAAAGAAGAGCCAAAAGGAGAGATCATTTATGATTAGAAAAGCAGTAATTCCAGCAGCGGGATATGGCACAAGATTTTTACCGATTACTAAGGCATTGCCAAAAGAACTATTACCAATCATCGATAGACCAACCATTGAATACATCGTTGAGGAAGCAATTAAAGCAGGGATCACAGATATCCTACTTATCGTGAGCAGTAATAAAAATGCAATTATTGATTACTTTGATTATAATATAGAATTAGAATCCATTCTTCTAGCTAAACAAAAAGAAGAAGAATACCATTTAGTTAGAAACATAGCGAAAGGTGCCAACCTGCATTTCATTAGACAAAAAGAACAATTAGGTTTAGGGCATGCAGTCTTACAAGCAGAAGCATTCATTGGAAATGAACCTTTTGCAGTACTTTTAGGTGATGATATGTATGTTACAGAAGGTACTCCGGCAATCAAGCAAATGATGGATGCATTTGAAAAAACAAACCAATCGATTTTAGGGACTATGGAAGTTGCTTATGAAGATACGTATAAATATGGTATTTGTACACCTAAAGAAGAGAAAAAAGGACCACTTGTTGAGCTTAAAGATGTTGTCGAAAAACCAGATATAGAAGTTGCTCCATCAAGATCAGCAATCGGTGGTAGATATATTTTAACACCAACGATTTTTGAATACTTAAAAAGCCAACAAAAAGGTAAAGGTAATGAAATTCAATTAACAGACGCAATCTTAAGACTGATGAAAAAAGAAAAGGTTTATTCATATGATATTGATGCTAAACGTTATGACGTAGGTAATAAGCTTGATTATGTAGAAGCAATCTTAGATTTTGGTCTACAAAAAGAGGATTTAAAAGAAGGATTAAAGGCTTTAATCAAAGAAAAAGCAAAAGACTTATAATACACTTTACATTTTAGAGTTTAAACTCTATAATATAAGTAACACGTAAGAAAGATAAGTAATATATCATTTGTTTGATAGAGAGAACACGGGTGGTGAAAGTGTTTAAACAAAAGTATATGAATCTACTTTCCTAGTGATGCTAATCACATCCGTAAATCTGCGTTAAAGATTAAATTAAAGTGCTAGGGTAACCTAGAACTAAGGTGGTACCGCGAACTTTCGTCCTTAGACATCATGTCTAGGGACTTTTTATTTTAAAGGAGGATATAATATGTTAGATCTTAAATTTGTAACAGAAAACATGGATAAGGTTATTGAAAACTTATCAAAAAGACAAGGTGATTTTAGTTATTTAAAAGAACTAGAAGTCTTACAAGAAGAAAGAAAAAATATCATCGTTGATGTGGAATCTAAAAAAGCTTTAAGAAATGAATCATCTAAAAAAATTGGGGAACTAAAAAGAAATAAACAAGATGCAACCCATATTTTAGAACAAGTCAAAGACTTAGGCGATGAAATCAAAACAATGGATGATAAACTTAAAGTAATTGAAGAGAAAATCTTTGATATACTCGCAATCACTCCAAATTTATTGCATGAGTCTGTACCATATGGTGAAGATGAAACAAGCAATTTAGAAATTAGAAAAGTTGGAACACCTAAGACATTTGATTTTAAAGTTAAAGATCATGTTGAATTAGGTGAACAATTAGGCATTTTAGATTTTGAAAGAGCTGCAAAAATCACAGGGACTAGATTTGTTGTCGATAAAGGATTAGGCGCAAGACTTGAAAGATCACTCATCCAGTTCATGATGGATATGCATGCATTTGATCATGGATATGAAGAAATTATCCCACCTTTTATCGTCAATGATAAAAGTATGTTTGCGACTGGACAGTTTCCAAAATTTAAAGATGATAGTTTTAAACTAGAGCTTAAAGACCAAAATTATTATTTAAATCCAACGGCTGAAGTTCCAACCATTAACCTTTACCGTGATGAAATTATTGATGGAGAAATGCTACCGCTTAAATATTGTAGTTATACAACTGCCTTTAGATCTGAAGCGGGTTCTGCTGGTAGAGATACTAAAGGTATTTTAAGACAGCATCAATTCAACAAAGTAGAACTTATTAAGTTTACGACACCAGAATCATCATATGATGAACTTGAGCGTATGTTGCTTAATTCTGAAGAAGTTTTAAAACAACTAGAATTACCCTATAGAGTTGTAGCATTATGTAGTGGTGATATGGGCTTTGGTATGGCTAAAACATATGATTTAGAAGTTTGGCTTCCAGGTCAAGATAAATATCGTGAAATTGGATCAATATCTAATGCTGAAGATTTTCAAGCAAGACGTGCAAATATCAGATTTAAACGTTCAAAAGATAGTAAAACTGAATATGTACATACTCTTAATGGATCAGGATTAGCTGTTGGTAGAACGATGATTGCAATCATCGAAAACTATCAAAATGAAGATGGATCAATTACAGTTCCAAAAGCATTGGTACAGTACATGAAAGTTGATGTAATTAAATAACATAATTTCACATTAAAAAAACATAGACATCCCATAGTGTTTTGTTATACTATAGGTACTTCATTTTTCTCTTTATTTATAGACTCTATGTTATAATAAGTGTGCGAAAGCACACTTATTTTACTATATAGGAGGGTGCTCATATGAAAATATATTATGTAGAAGACGAACAAGATTTAGCTGGAATTATAAAAAAATATCTCATGAGAGAAGGCTTTGATGTCACTGTTTTTTTCGATGGAGAATCAGCAATGGAACATATCGAAGATGAAGTTGACTTATGGATTTTAGATATCATGCTTACAGGTGATGTCAGTGGATACGACATTATTAAAGCACTTAAAGCAAATGAATCTGATGCAGCAGTAATATTTACTTCTGCAAGAGATCAGGACTTAGATAAGATTATGGGATTGGAGCTCGGAAGTGATGACTACCTCGCAAAACCTTATTCTCCAAGAGAACTTATTTTAAGAGTTAAAGCTGTTTTAAAAAGACAAAGTCATTTTCAAGTATCGGAAATTGTTCATTATGATCAATATGAAATCAATATCACGAAGCGTGAAATTAAAGCTCATGATGGTATGATAGACTTAACAAATAAAGAATTTGAGTTGTTATCTTTTTTCATTAAAAATCCGAATAAAGCTTTTTCAAGAGAAGACATCTTAAAGCATGTTTGGGGAGACAACTATTATGGTAGTGATAGAGTCGTTGATGACTTGCTTAGAAGATTAAGACATAAAATGCCTGAATTAAAAATTGAAACCATCTATGGATATGGATATAGATTATTATGAGAAGACTAAAAAAACTGAAATTATCGACACAAATAAATCTTATTTTTACGATTGTAACTGTGCTCACTAGTTTCGTTTTTTTGTTTGCAGTAACTCAAGTGATTAGAGAATCAAGAATTCAACAAAATAAAGATCAATTAAATGCGTATTTTAACGAAGTCATTCAAATGCCAGCATTATCTAGACCAACAAATAATAGATATAATGGCTATGTGGTATATCAAAATGGAAGATTATTATATGCATCAAGTAATTTTAGTGAAGTACTAGATAATCAGTATACAACAAGTAGACTATATCAAATGTTTAGTGTTAGACCTGGATTTGAAGCTGAAGATATCGAGGATGGTAACACATATTATTTCAGATTTCAAAGAAGATCTGATTCTGACTTTGTTATTGTATTTACTGGAGACGATTATTTATCTGTGACGAATACAAGATTTTCTGCTGTAGTTTTAGTTAGTTTAGTCGCTATCATTCTTTTAGGAAATATAACGATTTTATTATGGTCTAGAATCACAGTTGATCGTGTCAAACATCTAGAAGGTGAAGTCGCACAACTTACAAAAAACAATTATAAGATCCCAATTAAGATGGGTGGCGATGATGAAATCACCGATTTAGCGAGAACTATTGAAAAGATGAGACGAGAAATCGAATTGAATGAGAACATCAAGCAAGAGATGTTACAAAATATTTCCCATGATTTTAAAACTCCAATTGCGGTGATTAGATCCTATGCAGAAGCAATCACAGATGGCATATCAGACCCTAAAGAAGCTAAGATTGTCATTAAGCAAGCTGATATTTTAAATCAAAAAGTTAAGCAGTTACTAGAACTTAACAAATTAGAGTACTTAAAAGATCCATCCACATTTGAGGTTATTAGAATTAGAGACTTGATCAAAAATATTATTCACCAGCAAAAATACAGAACGCATATTAAGATTAAAACAAATCTCGATGATTCAACGTATTTCGCGACTAAAGAAAACTTATTAACCGTATTTAGTAATATTCTTGATAATGCGCTTAGATACGCGAAAAATGAGATTAAAATTACATTAAAAGATAAAAAACTCACCTTCTATAACGATGGTGAGCCGATTAGTGATAAATTTATTGAACAACTCTTTAAGCCATACGAAAAAGGCAGCAAAGGCCAATTCGGATTAGGGATGAGTATTGTTCAAAAAACATGTGAGCATTTTAACTTACAGTTATCAGTTAGAAATGTAGATCCAGGTGTTGAATTTATTATAGAGCCTCTTTAATTTGGAGTGCTCTTTTTTTATAGTCTTCTTTTGAAGTCTCATTCATGTGGTTTGTAAACTTAAATGCTACATCAGAAGATTCATATCTAGGAATCACATGAAAATGAAAGTGGAAAACTGTTTGTCCAGCAATCTCACCGTTATTACTCAAAACATTTAAGCCTTGAAGCGGAAAAGCTTTTTTGCATGCAGCTGCAACCTTTTTTGTGATGGTAATGGTATGAGCAAGTAACTCATCAGGCATTTCAAAAATATTAGCATATGCTTTTTTAGGAACAACAAGCGTATGTCCTAATGTTGCTTGTGAGATATCTAAAAACGATATCACTAGTTCATCCTCATAAACGATATGAGCTGGGATTTCTCTGGCAATAATTTTCTCAAATATTGTCGACATAAATACACCTCTTTCTTGGCTTTATTCTATCATATTTTCATTGAAAAACATATCAAAAAATGATATAATCATTTCGTATGTAGGAGGAATAGAATATGAAAAAAATACCAGTAGGAATATCTGGTCGTCATCTCCATGTAACACAAGAACATTTAGAAATACTATTTGGTAAAGGTTACGAGTTGACACAGATGAAAGATTTAAGTCAACCAGGACAATACGCTGCAAACGAAAAAGTAGACGTCATGAGTCCTCAAGGTAAACTTTTATCAGGCGTACGTATCTTAGGTCCAGTACGTCCAGCATCTCAAGTAGAGATTTCAAGAAGCGACGCTTTAAGATTTAAGTTTGAAGCTCCAGTAAGATCATCAGGAGATGTTAAAGGATCAGGTCCATGTACTTTAATTGGTCCAAAAGGACAAGTGGAATTAACAGAAGGTGTTATCATCGCTGATCGTCACATTCATTTTTCAGATGAAGAAGCGAAAACATTTGGTGTAGAAAATGGACAAGTCGTTAGCTTAAAAGTAAGCGGAGTTAAAGCGGGTATCTTAGATAACGTTTTATGCCGTGTAAGTCCAAAATACGCACTTGATTGCCATTTGGATACAGATGATGGTAGTGCATTTATGCTTGTGACTGGTGATGAAGTCGAGCTTGTTAAATCATATACAATCAATGAATAAGCACCTGTAGGTGCTTTTTTACCATAAGGAGGGTTATGGTGAATAAATTAAATAAACAACTTGTATTAAAAGATCCGATTTACGGATATATCCATGTCGATTACGATATCATAAAAAAACTTATTGATTCAAATCTTTTTCAAAGACTAAGAAGAATCAGACAATTAAGTGGTGTCCAAATGGTTTTTCATGGTGCAGAACATTCAAGATTTTCTCATAGCTTAGGTGTTTACGAACTGGCGAATAGATTTTCTTCAGTTAAAGCATTAAAAGATATATTAGACGAGAGAACAAAACTCATCTTTTTAACTGCAGCATTACTTCATGATGTTGGTCATGGTGCATATTCTCATGCATTTGAGGATGTTTTTGGTGTGGATCATGAAAAAATAGGAGCTCGCATGATTACCAATCGTTATGAAATTAGAGATATTTTAAAAACGGTTGATGATGAGTTTGATAAAGATGTTGCGAGTGTTATTTTGAAACAGGGAAAATTTCCATTAATTGAACAACTCATTTCTAGTCAACTTGATGTTGATCGCTTAGATTATTTAGAAAGAGATGCATATTTTACTGGAACTGCTTATGGTCATGTGGATTTAGACCGTATCATGAGAGTATTAGATGTTGATCACGGAAAAATTGTTTTTCATATTTCAGGCATTCATGCAATCGAAAATTACTTAATTAGTAGATATCATATGTACTGGCAAGTATATTATCATCCGGTTTCAAGATCTTATGAAACCATTTTGGAGAAAATATATTTAAGAGTTAAAGATTTATGTTTAGCTGGATTTGAATTTAACGCAGACGTCGATGCGTTAAAGAAAATCATCGAAAATCCTGATGATTTGGAAAGTTACATTCGAATTGATGATTTTTATATGAATGGACTCATCTCCAGTTTTACAAGATCAAAAGATGACATATTAAAAACATTAGCAGATGATTTTTTAAATAGACACATTTGGAAATATATAGATGATGATATTACCACAGAAAAACAAATAAAAGCGATTGAAGAAAAATATGGACAAGATAAAAAATATTTTACAGCATATCGAACTGTATCTAATTTTGCCTATCAAGATGACTCAATGCATTTTGGTGAAGAAATTAAGATACTACTCAAAGATGGATCTTTATCAACATTAAAGGAACAATCTAAGTTAATTAAAGGATTAGTATTAACAGGAGTCAAAGAAGATCCAAAATTCTTCTACAGAAATATATGAGACCTAAAGTGTATGTGGTAGAAGGTAAAAATGATTATGCTAAACTCAAACAGTTGTTTCCAGATATGTTCATTTTGACAACCAATGGATCAGAAATACTAGACAGTACATTAGATGCTCTCATCAAATTGGATGAAACACATGATATCATTCTATTTCTAGATCCAGATTATCCTGGGAAACGCATTAGAAATCATCTATCATCTAAACTAAAACATGTGTATCATGCATTTATCGATAAAGATAAAGCACATAGTAAAAATTTCAAAAAATTGGGTGTAGAACACGCGAGTAAAAAAGATATTGAACATGCACTTGAAAAAATCTACCAACCCAATGACGTTATAAAAACAGATATAGACACGTTTTTCTTATATGATGTTAAGCTCATCGGGCATAAAGATAGCAAATCACTAAGAGATAAACTATCAAAATCATTACATATAGGACATGTCAATGGAAAAAGTCTATATCAAAGACTTAAAGCTTTCGGAATATTAAAAAAAGATGTTTGTGAGGTTATATCATGCAACACCAGGCCAAAAAAAGATACGGACAAAACTTTTTAAGAGATAAAAACCTACTTAAAAAAATAGTTAATGAATCGCATATTAAAGATAAAAATGTAATAGAAGTTGGTCCTGGACAAGGAGCTTTAACTTCTTTTTTGGCTGATCAAGCAAAGCATGTAACCTGTTTTGAAATCGATCAATCTTTAAAACCCATTTTAGATCCAATTGAAAAAGCATTTAATAACTTAGATATTATATATGCGGATTTCATGGAACAAGATCTAAAAGCTTATGGTGAAGAACTTCATGTGGTTGCGAATGTACCTTACTATATTACAACACCAATCATTTTTAAACTAATTGAAACCAAAGAAATAAAAACAGCATCTTTGATGATTCAAAAAGAAGTTTGTGATCGCTTAATTGCAAATCCAGGCACAAAAGCATACAACAATTTATCAGTTGTCATGAGTTATTTTGCTAAAGTCTATAAAATGATGGATGTTAAAAGACATATGTTTGTTCCAAAACCTAATGTAGATAGCGCTGTGATTAGAATTGAAAAAAGAGAAAAACCACTATTAAACGAAAAAGAAGAGAAGATTTTTCTAGATATCGTAAAAACAGCATTTAAACAAAAGAGAAAAACGCTTGTTAATAATTGGTTTGAAGCTTACCAAATTCCCAAAAATGATTTACAGACTTTTTTAAATGAACATCAATTAGATGTAAATATTAGAGCTGAAAAAGTAACTCTAAATGATTTTTTAGCAATAGCAAAGGTGTGGCCATATGATATATGAGAATGCACATGCAAAAATTAATCTCATTTTAGATGTTGATCGGAAAAGAGATGATGGATATCATGACTTAAATATGATTATGATACCTATAGATCTACATGATCGTCTTTCTTTTGAGATTGCAGATGATATTAATTTATCAAGTGATGTAGATATTGAAGATAATGCGATTATTAAAACTGCAAAACTTATCCATAAAAAATATGATGTTAAAAAAGGTGTTCATATCACTTTAAAAAAACGCATACCTATTGGTGCTGGTCTTGCTGGAGGATCTGCAGACATAGCAGCAACCATCAGAGGTTTAAATAGATTGTGGGAACTTAATTTACCAAAAGAGGCATTAGAAAGTATTGCACTTGAACTTGGATCTGATACATTATTTTGCCTTTATGAGAAGCCAGCTTATGTTTCAGGAAGAGGAGAACATATCCATTTTTTAGATATTCCTCACATTCAAAACATCTATTTATTTTGTCCAGATGTGCATGTCTCCACGCAATATGTTTTCAAAAATCATCACATCAATGAGACAAATCAAGATTTTCAAAAAGTATTATCGTTATACAAAAACAAAGAGTGGCATCTGTTTTATGACGCGTTATACAATGACTTATTACCAACAACTTTAAAGTGTTATCCTGATCTAAATCATGTATATCAAAGCATAAAAGAGTTAGATGAACACGTGATGATGAGTGGAAGCGGTTCTACCTTCTTCTTAATCAATTCCAATCTAAATATACATAAAATAATAAAAAAAGCTAAAAAAATGGGTGTAAAAAGCATCAAAACAAGCATAAAAACATAAAAAAACTTTATATCAATGGTTGATTGTGCTATAATTTAGGTATAAAATATAGCGTCTTGGAGGGCACAATGAAGATAACAGATGTTAGAGTTAAAGCAGTTCAAAGCGAAAGTAGATTAAGAGGAGTAGCAACAATTACTTTTGATGAAAGTTTTGTTGTGCATGACATTAGAATCATCGAAGGTGAGAATGGTTTGTTTGTCGCTATGCCAAGTAAAAAGACTCCAAACGGAACTTTTAGAGACATCGCACACCCAATCCATGGTGAAATGAGAAAACTCATCGAAGATGCAATTGTCCAAGCTTATAATGAGTTATTAGAAAGCGGACAAGAAGAATAGTATGTTTAATGACAAATACACTTTAGTTTCTAAGGTGTATTTTTTTGTATGCATTTATATGTGATATTAAAAGTCTATGATATCTTTTTGATATGAAAACATAGGCTTTTTTAACTATTTTTTAGCAAAAACTTGTATTTTTTATAAAAAGTGGTAAAATTATGTAAATTATAAATAAGACGATTATGTTCTTAAGATACTGAAAGGAAGGTAATTTATGAAAAAACTTATACTTCTGATTCAAATAGGCATCATATTAAGCTTACTTCAGGGATGTGGTTTGCTTGATGGCAATGAAAATCAAGCTCCAATCATTGTTGGAGATGAAAAAATCACGCTCGAAGAAAATCAATCTTTTCCAGATTGGAAATCATTAATTACCGTATCTGATGAAGAAGATGGAGAAATCACTGTCACTGATGCGATGATTGATGCATCACAAGTTAACATATCTAAAATTGGTACCTATTATGTTTATTACACAGTTAAAGATTCTAATGGTCTTGAATCAAAATTTACTTTAGAAGTAGATGTCGTATTACCTGAATTTCAATATGCAGAGGGTACCTATGATTTATCAAATTTAGAAGGCACATCAAAAGCAATGATATATAATGCTATGGAAAATTATTTGCTAGAAAACGTCATTGGTGGCGTACCTCTTTACAGAACAACAGATTTTTATATGTTTTCAGATAGAGTTGAGCTTTTTAGCGAAACATTTAATGTAATCCATGGTTTTGGACATGATTTTTCTAGTCTTCTTGAAGATGATTCACAAGTACTCATGAATGCTACAACTTACGGCAACACAGATGAGTTCACTTTTAGATCAACTTATGCATATTCAATAGAAAGTGACATGTGGAATCCCTATGAGTCAGACATGTACAGGGGTATTGCTGACTATATTCACGGTTCATTATATAGTTATGAAATTGATGAATCATTATCAGGATTTAATTATAAAGAAGAACTCGCAAAAGAACTACCAATCGCAATAAATGGTATAGTTGTCGATGGTGAAACTTTAGCAAATATTTGGCAAATTCCGATTAAAGATGATCTGATTTGGTCATTTCATCCAGATATAAATACATCCTCATTCCCTAATCAGTATGAAACATTAGACGCAAGTGATTTCTTATGGACATGGCAAACCGCTATCAAAAAAGATTGGTTTAGAGCTATCTCAGGAGGCAATGATTTCGTTTCAAATGGTATCTTAAACGCTCAAGAATATGCTATGGGATTATTGACTGATATTAATCAAGTGGGCTTACGCTTAGCTCTAGATAAAAATAACACTTTAGAAATTGAGTTTGAGGAAGCTAAATCATTTGATGAAGTTATCTATATGTTTACACAGAAAGATAAAAGTCCATTAAATAAAGAACTTTATGATTATGTCAATGATCACACATCTTCATCATTTGGTACAACACCAGAAACCATCGCAAGTTCTGGACCATATATTTTTGAATCTATGGATTCAAATCAAACAGTACATTTAATAAAAAACGATAACTATGTTCATGAATCAAAATATCATTATACAGGCATTCAATTAAGATTGATGGATCAAGACGAAGCTTTTCAAGCATTTTTAAATAATGAGTTAGACATGGCTTATGTACCAAGAATATTAGCTAGGGATTATATCAATGATGCTCGAATGGTAGGCGTAGAAGACTTTACTACTTTTAGATTATTAATTAACGGTTTTTCTACAGATGAACAAAGAGACGCATACTTTAATTTCGAAGAACTTCCACAAAACTATAGAAACTGGGACTTAGAACCTATCTTACAATATAAAGAGATGAAACAAGCGCTCTATCATAGTATTGATCGAACTCAATTTAGCCAGCTTTATTCTCCAGCATATACTTATTTTCCTAAACATTATATTGTAGATATTGATGGTACATCTATTTATGGAGAATCTACAGGAAGCGATTTACTAAATATATATAATCATAGTAGTTTTGATGTAGAACATGCACAAACGCTATTCCATGAAGCATTAGAACAAGCACTATCAGATGGTTTTTATACAGAAGCTATACAAAATGCTACAGAAGAATCTCCATACTATATAGACATAGAGCTCACATATAGTGAAGTAGAAAATGCGCAGTATAATGATTTAATTGAGTCGTTAGAATCACAATTAGAAACCTATTTATTTGATATTCAGTTACATGTCGGAGTTGATATTATATTAAATCCTGTATCATTTCCTTCAGTATATTTTGATTATATCAATATTGCCCAAACTGATTTAGCGATTGGAGCATTATCGGGTATGAGTATACCTCACGATTTGAATCAGTTTAGAGATGATTATACAATGTATCCTCTCAATTTTGGTATAGACACTTCATCTGCTAATGTTGAGATTAAATATAAGAATTTAGATGGAGATTATGTTTATGAAATATGGTCATTTAATGCAATGTGTGAAGCATTAAAAGGTGAAGTTGATGTTACACAAGGGTTAATCAATGAAGCTGATTGATCAAAAATTTCAAACATTTATAATGACTTATCCAATGGATACATAGATATAAAAAAACTCAGTTCGAACACAATCGAACTGAGTTTTATATTTCTATAAGCTATTTAACTTTATCAAGGTTGGAATGCGCCAAACAATACTAACCAAGTTAAGATTGTTTTTGCAACTAATGATAAAACAATATATCCCCGTTCACCATATAAGTAATTCTTAAATTTACCTATACCCTTATATTGTAGATACATATTGACTGGGAATGTATTAAATGCTAAGAAGTAAGTTACTAAAATTGCCCAAACAAAACCAGGAACTGCATCTAAGTTTGGATTTACACCAATATAGAATACGATTGCTAACCAAGGTGCAATACCAATCACTGAACCAAAAATAAAAGGTAACCAGTTCGTTTTCTTTTCAGTCTTGTTTTCACCGCTATTTAAGAGTTCCATATCTAAACCGAAAAGGTTCATAGCAGCATTAGCTAATGCAATTAAAACAAATACTGCAATATCTCTAACACCAAATAAAGAAGAAATTAAGACGATCATTAATGAAGAACTTAATGCATATTCATACCATCTGAGTTTGTTAATACCTTTTTTAAGGTCAGAAACATATTTATCTTTATAAGGGAAAGCGATGATGAAATGGAAAATACCCGAAATGAGTAAGAAACTAGCAGTAAGAGGTAAGAAAGGTAGTTCAAACAATGTATCAGTAGGTGTTAGAACTAATCCTTGACCTGTAACAAACTCTAAGTAATTTCCAATCACTGGAATGGTAAATGTTTGCGTACCAGTACCATCTAAATTAGGATAAATCAAGAAAGCAAATAACATCATGAGAACACCTTGTGCTAGATGTACAGAACCCATGATTTTATTAAAACGAATTAAACTTGGAAATGATAATTTATCATTTACTGTTTTTGCAGAATCCATAATCAAACTCCTTTTTTATTCATTAATTTTGCCTTAATCTTAGCATAGTTTATAATTATTATCAAGAAATTAGTTTTTTGATAAATTTTAACAATATGAAGTAAAAAACATATGAAATCGTTTTATAATTTTTTATCATGCTTTTTAATAAAATTAGTGATATAATACATTGGAAATTAGGTGTTTATTTTATGAAAAAATTAGAAAAAAATATATATAAATTATCATGGCCAATATTTATAGAACTACTCTTTTTTACTTTGCTAGGAACAGTAGATACTATTATGCTGTCTAATTACTCAGATACAGCGGTAGGAAGTGTTGGGATAGCGAATAGAATTTTATTCTTATTTGCGATTGTTGTAAATGTATTAGCACTGGGTATTGGAGTTGTTTCAGCTCAGTATTTAGGGGCTAATCAAGAGCAAAAAGCAAAAGATACGGTAGTAACTGGTGTACTAGGAAATTTTGTATTAGGTATTATACTATCACTTATTGTTATGTTTTTTGGTAGAAGTTTTATTCATTTAATTGGTACTGATGACGTTTTTATAGAAGATGCAACAACGTATATTAAAATTGTTGGATTTTCACTTTTATTCGTATCCATACGTGTTGGATTATCCAACGCATTTAGAAGTTTTAGTCATCCAAAAGTCGTTATGATGATTATGGGTGTTGGTAATTTAGTAAACGTTGTGGTTAATGCAGTGCTTATTTATGGGTTATTTGGTGCACCTTCATTAGGTGTTCAAGGGGCAGCTATTGGTACTTTAGTCGCAAGAATTGTTATGGTTTTATTATTAATATATTACGCTTATAAACTATTAAAAATAAAATTACACAAACTTAGATTTCATGTTATACAACTTAGAAAGATCTTGTATGTTGGTATTCCAGGGGCTACAGAAAATGTCATGTATAATATTGCGCAAGTATTGATCTTGTTTTTCATTAATCAAATTAGTCCTGAAGCTGTTATCGCCCAGTCATACATTATGCTTATACTTTCTTACGTGTTCATCTTTAGTTTTGCACTAGCAAGTGGAAACTCAATTATTGTCGGATATTATATTGGAGAAAAAGATTATGAGGTGGCATTTAAGCATACATTTAAAACAACAAAAATAGCATTTATTTTAATCATCATTATTACAGGATTGCTCAATGTTCTAGCATATCCAATGATAGGGTTATTTACAGATAATCAAGTCATCACAGAAATGGTGAGAAAAGTACTAGTTATTGCGATATTTATTGAGATTGGACGTGCAATGAATATGATCTTTATTGCAGCTTTAAGATCCGCTGGTGATACCATATTTCCTGTGATTATGGCTGTCATTTCCATGTTTGGAGTAGCTGTATTATTCACATACATATTAGCAATTAGGTTAGAGTTGGGTATTGTTGGTGTGTTTATTGCCTTATCCATGGATGAAATCTTTAGAGGAATGTCTATGGTGTGCAGGTGGTACCAAAGAAAATGGATGCGTATCGAGCTCATAGAAGCAAAATAAAAAGAAATCAAAAGTCACTCTTTTGGGTGACTTTTGATTTGTCTATTTAAATTATAAATAAACTAAGAAAATAATTAATTTTATTAATGAAATCACTAAAAATATAACTCTAAATCATGTATAATAGAGATGAGAATAATGAAGAGGTGCGAATCAAATGTCTATCGTTTACGGAAAAAAGATTAAATTATTTGCGTTGAGTTCTAACAGAAAACTCGCAGAAGAGATTTCAAGAACATCAGGAATTGAGATTTCTAATGTGGATGTTGTAAAATTTGCTGATGGAGAAATATCAGTTAACATCGAAGAAAGTGTTAGAGGTCATCATGTTTTTGTTGTACAGTCAACATCGGCTCCAGCCAATGAACATTTAATGGAGTTGTTAATATTTACAGATGCACTCAAAAGAGCATCTGCAAAATCAGTTACAGTAATTATGCCTTATTATGGGTATTCAAGACAAGATAGAAAATCAAAATCAAGACAACCAATCACTGCTAAATTGGTTGCAGATATGCTTCAAACAGCTGGCATAGACAGAGTAATCGCAATTGATTTACATGCAGCTCAAATTCAAGGATTCTTTGACAAGCCAATCGATAACTTTCCAGCCACTCCACTTTTAGCTGATTATTTCCTTCATGAAAAAAAATTGGAAAACGTTATTGTAGTATCACCTGATCATGGTGGTGTAACTAGAGCTAGAATATTTGCTAATATTTTCCAAGCACCATTGGCAATCATAGATAAAAGACGTCCTGAACCAAATAAAGCTGAAGTTCAAAATATCATTGGTGATGTTAAAGGAAAAGTTGCAATCATGGTTGATGATATTATTGATACAGCTGGAACATTAGTTGCAGGTGCTCAAGCATTGATCGATGCAGGTGCAAAAGAAGTATATGCATGTGCAACACATCCTGTATTTTCTGCAGACGCAAACGACAGAATTGCAAAATCAGTTTTAAAAGAAGTTGTTGTAACAGATACAATTCAACTAAGAGATGAATGTTGTTCTAGAAAGATTAAACAATTATCTATTGGACCACTTTTAGGTCAAGCAATTTTACATATTGTTAACGATGAACCAATTAGTCAAATTTTTGATCGTATAACACATAAGGATGATAATGAGTGAAATTAATTGTAGGTTTAGGTAATCCAGGAAGCAAATATCATCAGACAAGACATAATGTAGGATATATGGTCTTAGATGAGTTTGCACGTAAATATCATGCATCATTTAAATTAGATACTAAGTTCAATGGTGAAACTGCAACTTTCAATAAAGGTTCTGAAAAATATATGTTGTTAAAACCAACAACTTATATGAATCTCTCCGGTGAATCTATAACTAAAGTAATGAAGTATTACGATATCGATTTAGATGACATCATTGTTTTTGTCGATGATATCAATTTAGATGTAGGTCGTCTTAGACTAAGAGCTTTAGGTGGACACGGCGGACATAACGGTTTAAGAAATATTATTGGATTATGTCATTCAGATGCTTTTAAGCGTGTTAGAATTGGTGTTGGACTTAATGATAAGTTACCGTTAGACCATTATGTTCTAAGTCAATTTTCTAAAGATGATATGATTACAATATCGATAGCCATAGAAAAATCTATACAAATTATCGAACAATTTATTGATGGTGTATCATTTACAGATATCATGACAGCTTTTAACACCCAAACATAGGTTTGGGTTTTTTTCTCAGGAGGACACATGATTGATTTATTAAAGCTTGATGAAAAGCTACTTAAAGAATTAAATCAAAAGAAAAAAACGGTTTATCTAAAGTCTTCAACAGATGTCTATAATTGTTATTTAATATCAAAGAGATATCAAGAAGAAAAGGAAACCATTTTTGTTGTTACTGCAAATCTTTATGAAGCTCAAAAGTATTATGATACTTTATCTAATATTAACGATCCTGATGATGTACTATTTTATCCTGCAGATGAAACATTAACATCAATGATGGCTTTAGGATCTCCAGAGTTTAAAAGCGAAAGATTATATACACTAAAACAATTAATGACAGAAGAACCATATATTGTTGTTACTACAATGCAGGGTATAAGTCAAAGACAATTAAAACCTCAAGATTACAAAAACTCCGCTAAACATATATATAAAAATCAAAGTTACAATTTAGGAGATCTCACACAATTCTTAGTTTATAGTGGTTACCAAAATACATTCACTGTAGAAAAACCAGGAGAGTTTTCTGTAAGAGGAAATATCTTAGATGTTTTCCCACTGAATACGGAACATCCTTATCGACTAGATTTTTTTGATGACTTGCTTGAACAAATAAAAATATTTAAAGTTGAAGATCAAAGAAGTTTTGCAGAAACTAAACATATTGAGATTGCACCAATCCATGAGCTATTTTATACAGATCAAATGAAAGATCGTGCAATAAAAAAAATACTTAAACATTTTGAAGGTTTTGATTTATCAGAAAGAGAACAAGAAAAACTAAATATTGATATTGAACATATAGATCTTAGACAAAAGTTAGATGGTCTAAGTTTATACATACCGTTTTTTAATGATCAGGAAACAACCCTTCTTGATTTTTCGACTAGTTATGAAATGTATATGATTGACGTTTCAAAAATGGAAGTCAATCAAGAACATATTAAAGATGATTTAGATACGTATGCAACAACTATGAATGGTAAAGCTTTTCTATCCATCAAGTATCGATTAGATTTAAAAGACATAGTTAAACATAGACATATCGAAATTGATAATTTTGGATTCAACCAAGAAAAAGGTTTTGATCTTCATGTGTCTGAGGTCAATAATTATCAATCTAATCTTCAATTATTTTATTCAGACATGATTGATTTAGTAGGTAAGTATTCTATATATTTGTGTGTGAAGACAACGCATTATTTAGAAGAGTTAAAAACATTTTTAATTCAAAAGCATATCCCTTTTGAAAGAAAAATAGGTACTGATAAAAAAGTTTATTTACTAGATATTTCTAGTTATGGATCATTTGTATCTCATGATGAAAAAATCATGGTGATAGACGAATCAGAACTTTTTACGTATAAAATTAGAAAAGCAATTAGATATCGAAGTGTACTTACACAATCAACCAAAATAAGACATGTTGATGACTTATCAGTAGGTGATTACGTCGTTCATTATGATTATGGTATTGGTCAATATGTAGGTCTTAAAACTATGGAATTAAGTTCTGAAAAGAGAGACTATTTACATATTATTTATGCAAATGATGAGGCTTTATATGTGCCTATGGATCAAATCGATATGGTCCTTAAATACAGTAGTTATGAAGGTCATAAACCTAAATTATCTAAATTAGGTGGAAAGACTTGGAGTAAAACAAAAACGAATGTTAGAATGAGAATAAAGGACTTAAGTGATCGCTTAATCAAATTATACGCAACCAGAGATCATGCAGTTGGACATCAATTTCCAAAAGATAATGAAATGATGGAAGCATTCGAAAGAGACTTCAAGTACGAAACAACAAAAGACCAATATAAAGCGATTATCGAGACAAAGCATGACATGGAACAACCTAGACCCATGGACCGATTAATCTGTGGAGATGTTGGGTTTGGTAAAACTGAAGTCGCACTTCGTGCAGCTTTCAAAGCAGTCTTAAATCAGAAGCAAGTCTTATATCTCGTGCCTACTACAGTATTGGCTAGACAACACTACTATACATTTAAAGAACGATTTGATAAGTATGGCGGGAATGTCGCATTACTAAGTCGTTTTGTTACTCAAAAACAACAATCACAAATCATAGATAAACTTGCTAAGGGATATATTGATGTTGTGATTGGAACACACCGATTATTATCAGGTGATGTTAAATATAAAGACTTAGGATTGCTTATTATTGATGAAGAACAAAGATTTGGTGTTGAACATAAAGAAAAGATTAGAGAGATCAAAAATAATGTAGATACACTGACTTTATCAGCCACACCAATCCCAAGAACTTTACAGATGTCACTCATGGGATTAAAAGATCTTTCTATGATAGAAACACCTCCATTAAACCGTTATCCGGTACAAACCTATGTCGTTGAAAGACAAGATGCACTGATCAAAGAAGCCATCACAAGAGAGATTGCAAGGGGTGGACAAGTCTTCTATTTATTCAACCAAGTTAAAGGGATAGAAGGCATGGTTAAAAGATTACAAAAACTCATTCCTAATGCGAAAATCAACTTTGCTCATGGTAAAATGAATAGAGAAGGTTTAGAAAGTGTTATCTCTGATTTTATAGATCATCAGTTTGATATTCTTGTATCAACAACAATCATTGAAACAGGTGTAGATATTCCAAATACAAATACATTGATTATTCACGATGCAGATAAACTAGGATTATCTCAACTATATCAAATCAGAGGGAGAGTTGGAAGGTCAGATCGAATCGCTTATGCTTATCTATTATATGAACCACATAAAAATATTAATGATGAAGCTAAGAAAAGATTATCAGCCATTGAGGATTTCACAGAGTTAGGTAGCGGTTATAAAATAGCACTTAGAGATTTATCGATTAGAGGTGCTGGAGATATTTTAGGTGCTGAACAATCTGGATTTATCGATAGTGTTGGCATTGAGCTTTATATGAAATTACTTGAAGAAGCTGTTACAGGTGAGTCTATTGAAAAACCTAAATCAACACAAATAGATGAAGTTTATGCACCTAGACATGTGGCACCTGAATATATTTCACAAGATAGTGCACGTATTGAAATCCACAAACGAATTAGTGAATTAAATTCAATCTCAGATGTTGAAGATTTGAAATTAGAATTAGTTGATCGATTTGGTGATTTGGATGCAGACTTGCTCTTATACATGTATGAAAAATTGTACAAAAAATTATCATCAAAAATTGGTGCACATAAAACCATCGTTGATCTATATCAAACAACTTTAGTGTTGACCATGGAAGCTTCTCAAAAGATTGATGGGAAGAAATTATTTGAGAAAGCAGAAAGTTTTAAGCAAGGTAAGGTTAGATTAAGTTATCTAAAAGGACATATACATATACAACTTATTACAAAAAATTTAAAACAACATTGGCTTTATGTATTTGATCAATTTTTAGAGACGTACATATATCAATAAAAAATAGTAGAGGTGATTTAGGATGGCAATTGATATTTTACAAATATCTAGAAATGCTTTAGAACATCAGAAAAAAGACCCAAGTGTAATTAATGCATCTATCGGTATGTTTTTTGATGAAGATAGAAAGATTAGTGGTATGCCTGCTGTATCTAAAGCATTAAGAGAACTACCGGATATGAGTGTAATGCCTTATCCAGCAGTTGATGGGGGAAAAGCATTTAAAGACAACGTAATTTCATGGACGTTTGGACAGTATGAAAAACGTATCCGAGAAGAAATGTATGTTGATGCATGTGCAACACCGGGAGGCAGTGGAGCAATCGCATCAACGTTTTCAGTCTATGCAAAACCAAATGATTATATCTTTGTATCAAACATTAGATGGCAATATGATCGTTTCGCAGATCGAGCACATGTCAGACTTTATGAACACAACATGTTTAAAGATGAAGGATTTGATTTAGAAAGTTTTGATCAATCACTTGGAGAGTTATGTAAAATCCAAAAACAAGTGATTGTGATTGTAAATGATCCATGTCATAATCCTACAGGATATACATTAAGTCATTATGAGTTTAAAAGAATCATAGATATCTTAAACAAATATGATCAAAATGACATTGTGTTTTTATATGATGTTGCTTACTTAGAATACACAAGTGAAAAAGACAATCGTATCAAAATGTTAGAGTTACTTACACTCAAAGAACATGTCATGACCGTCTTAGCATTTAGTGGTTCAAAAACATTTGGCGTTTACGGTCTTAGATTAGGTGCGGCCATTGGACTTAGTAAAAACAAAAAACATATCGAAAACTTTAGACCAAGATTTGTCAATGAAGCTAGAGGTTCATGGTCAGCAACTCCAACCATATCCATTGAGCTTTTAAATCATTTTTCTAAAAAAGAAAACTTTGAAGCATTTGCTAAAGATTTGGTGAAAATTAAAGAGATTGTGCAAAAACGTAGTGCGTCATTCATTCAACAAGCTAAAGAGATTGGACTAAAAACATATCCGTTTAAATCAGGATTTTATGTTATCGTATTAACTGATCATCCGATGGAAGTTTATGAAAAACTAGCCTTAGATGGGGTATATGTTGTTCCAATGGAAAAAGGGATAAGAATTGCGCTATGTAGCATATCATTAAAAGAAATTGATGGACTACCAAAACGCATCATGAAATTTTTATAACGATTAGATAAAGCTAATGATGAGAATTTTCGTAAATATCATTAGCTTTTTTTTATGTTTGATTCAGCATTTCAAGATATCAACACAATCATAATTGTGTTATAATGAAGTTAACAAAAAAGGAGCTGATACGATGATTTTAGGTCAACCCATATGGAAATTTGTCATCGATGTATATATTGTATGGATTTTGGTATATTTCCTATTAAAGTTTTTAATCAACAATAAGAAAATATTTAGTATTTCTTTGTCGGTTCTTTTTGTATATATCATTTATTATTTAACGAATTTAGGAGATATTCTAGCGAGTTCAACACTATTACTTTATGTTGTTGAATGGGTTCCAGTCATCATTATTATCGTCATGGCACCAGATATTAGAAGAGCCCTCGAAATTGTTTGGAAAAACGAACAAGTTAGAGAAGATTTTGAAATGGGATCTGAACGCACTAAACAACATATCATTGATGCTGTTATGGTTTTAGCATCTCAAAAAATAGGTGCGCTCATTACAATTGAAAAACATAATACATTAGATCAGTATGCTGAACGTGCAATCATGATGAATAGTGATGTTTCAAAAGAAGTTTTAGTTAATATTTTTACACCAAATACACCTTTGCACGATGGTGCAGTTATTATTAGAGGTGATCAAATTTTATGTGCTGGTGCTTATTTTGTTTTATCAGATAATCAAAATTATGATAAAACTATGGGTTCAAGACACCGTGCAGGTTTAGGTATCAGTGAGATTACAGATAGTTTAACCATATTAGTTTCAGAAGAGACAGGAAATATATCTGTAGCTATTGAAGGTATTCTGCTTAAGATGAATGATCGTGAAAAGTTATTAGAATATCTCAATATGTTTATGAAATAGGAGGTTCACATGAAGAAAATATTGGAATTTTTTATTGAACCATTTAAAGTGATATCAAGAAGAAACATATCAGATAATATTAGTAAATTTTTTAATAGACATAAGGTGCTATATGCAATCGTATCATTATTGATTGCGGTTCTCATTGTTCTATTTATGTATGCAGGTGGTTTATAATATGTTGTTGCAACATCCGATTTACCCTTTAATCATATCTTTGTTTACGTTAATTTTAGTGATTATGCAAAGTATTCAAAGTGAAAAAGTATTAAAGAACAGATTAATCCTTGCATTTTTTAACATCACCATCTCAGTGATGGTTTTTGTTGTCTATCAGTCTATTATCTTAGGCAATCAACTTTACGAGGAAATCTATATTGCATTTAATTTTTATATTTATGCAATATTTATTGTTATTTTGTATGTAGCTTTTAAAACATCAACATTAAAAGCAAATCATTATCAATTGTTTGTAAAATCAATTAAAAATAGTAGATGGAATGCATATTATGTTGTGGATAAAAAAGAAAGAATAAAAGATATTTCTCAAAGTCTATTACAAGAACTTGGTATGGATAAAGAGGATTTAATCGGCAAAAAATTATTCTCTATTTTTAATAAAACGATTAGATTTACAAAATTAAATGGGTTAGATATAAATAACAGACAATTAGAGAATTTTTACTTAAATTATAAAGAAACTGCAAAACCTAATGATCAAGAAATTCAAGAACTACAATTTTTAAATGAATCTGGACAACCTGTATTATTACACTTAGTGATGCAGCCCGTGTTCTCTCTTGGTAAGTACAAAGGTAGAATATGTGTTGGCGAAAAGAAGACCGATTTTGATTTATTAGCAGTTGAAAAAGAACTTAATGAAAGAAATACTGAATTAGAAAGTATTCGTCACAAATTTATTGCAACACTCGAGTTAAGCGAAGAAGGTTTATTTTATATTGATTTAGATGAACGTACAATTTGGGCTTCTGATAGCTTAGTTAAGTCGTTAAACCTTCCAAGTAATCTTCTAGATTTAACAGATTTTAGAAGACTCATTGAAGCAGAAGATTTAAAGAAATATCTAGCTATTTTAGGTGACTTAACGATTAATAAGACGCAATATCAAACATCTTATCGCATTAAGGTTAATGGTAGATATGTTTGGTTTAGAGAAAAAGGAAAACGTCTATTTGAAGATACACATAGTGCAATCATCATGGGAACACTTAATCAGATGCAAACCAAACATTTTCAATCTAGTCATATCGATGTTCTAGATTTATTAAAAGATAGAAATGAATTTATGGCGCACATGCATCAATTGTTCAATGATAATCGCTATTTTCAACTTGTCGTTTTTAGACTTCAAAACATACCTAAAATTAATGAAAACCACGGCAGAGAAGTAGGTAATATGCTCATGGCTGAGTATATTAAAAAAATGAAATCATCATTCATCTCAGAATCAGGAGATTTATTTAGAATCACAGGCATTGAGTTTGCGATGACGATTACAGATCCAAGAAAAATGGAAGTCTTATCTAATGGTATAAAGTCTAATCCAACATTTTTGAATCTTAATATGCAATATGGATCGATTTCGGAGACATTAGAAGTGTTTGCTGGAATTGCGATAGGTGGAAGTGATGCTCATGACGAACATCAGCTTTATCAAGCAGCATATCAAGCATTAAAAATATCATTAAATCCACAGTTTTCTTCTCATGGATGTTATTATAAGGACATTGTGTCATGACAAAAGTTGAAGTTAGAAAACTCATGATAGATTTAAGACTTAAACAAACATCAAAAGAAAAGAAACAAAGAGATCAAGATTTAATTGAAAAAATTAAAAACCATCCATATTATAAACAAGCACAAACTGTGACATTGTTTTATCCTATGAACGGTGAAATTGATCTATTAAAATTATTAAAAGAGCATAAAACATTTCTATTTCCAAGAGTTCAAGGTAATCACTTAGATTTTTATAAGTATCATCCATATATGGCTTTTCATAAAAGTAATTTTGGCGTGATGGAACCAAGTGAAAAAGAAACAAAATATCAAGGAACTTATGACTTGGTTATAGTCCCGGCACTTGCAATATCCAAAGATAAAGATAGAATAGGTTATGGAAAAGGATTTTACGATAGATTCATTTCTAGCCATGATATAAAACATACACTTGGAGTCATCTATGATTTTCAAGAACTCGATCAAATAGAGACATCATCATTTGATCAAAAATTAGATGACTACATAAAGGGGTCTTTATGAACACAGCATTAATTGTTGCTGCAGGTACAGGCAGTCGATCACAACTCAAAGAATCAAAGGTTCTATATAAGATAAATAAAAAACCTATATTCATGTATAGTGTAGAGACATTTTTAGCTTTAGGATACGACGTTTGTCTAGTTGTATCAAAAGGTGATTTAAGTGAAATCATGGATTATGTAGATTCAAAAGTAAAAGTCGTTATTGGTGGGAAAACAAGAAGTGAAAGTGTTCAAAAGGGATTAAAAGAAGTCACTACACCTTATGTTTTCATCCATGATGCAGCAAGACCACTCATTACAACTAAAGCCATTTTAGATGTAGAAAAAGACTTACAAATGCATGATGCTGTAGTTTTATGTGAACCAGTAGTGTCAGCATTAAAATATCATGATAAAAATGAGTTAAAAACTGTAGATCGTCACAAACATATCATGGCGCAAACACCTCAAGCTTTTTTGACAGAGAAAATCAGATATGCATATATTAGAAATGAAGAAACCTTTGATGATGATATCAGTTTATATCAAACATTTTATCCAGATGAGTATATTCATGTAATCATGAATGAAGATCTAAATCCTAAATTAACATATCCAATAGATTTCGAACAAACGAAAATTTTGATAGAAGGGAAAGCAGACATGAGAATTGGTCACAGTTTTGATCTCCACCAATTAAAAGTTGGTAGAAAATTAATCCTTGGCGGGATTGAAATTGAACATGATAAAGGCCTAGATGGTCACAGTGATGCAGATGTTTTATTGCACGCAATATCAGAGGCAATTCTAGGTGCGCTTGCTCTTGGTGATTTAGGGAAGCATTTTCCAGATACTGATGAAAATTATAAAGATATGTCATCATTAGAGATTTTAAAACAAGTCTATGAAAAAATGAGAACATTATCTTATAAAATAGGAAATATAGACGCAACGATTTATGCACAATTACCAAAACTGGCACCATATATTGATCAAATGAGAACACACATATCAAAAACGATTAATATAGATATTAAAGATATTAGTATTAAAGCAACTACTTATGAGAAAATGGATGCTATTGGTCAAGAAAAAGCAATGGCAGCTGAAGCAGTTGTACTTTTAAAGAAGGAGTAAAATGATGATTATAGAAACAAATTTTGGAAATTTTGAACTGATTAAAGATTATAAAGAAGCTTTTGATTTACAATTATTTATAGATAAATACGTTGATGTCGCATTTGATAGATACACATATTTAGTCGGTGATATGTCATCTGATAAGCTAAGAATCAAAGGATTCAACTCTGATCCAAAAAGTCCAAATGGGTTCAAAAGAATACCAGATTATTTAAGTGAATCTTGCAATTTTAATTGTGGATATTATATTTTAAAACGTCTAAAAAATAATGATTAATATATCATTTGAAAGTTAAGGTATATTGTTATATACTTATTATGTAAAAAGAGGTGAAATATATGGATGAAACAACAAAACAAGTTCACGAGTTAATTCATAAAGTTAGACCGTACTTACAACGTGATGGTGGAGATATCGAAATCTTAAACGTTGAAGATGGCATTGTATATGTAAAAATGATGGGTGCATGCGATGGTTGTGTCGCACTTGATGTCACATTAAAACAAGGTATTGAGACCATGTTATTAGAAAATGTGCCTGGCATTATTGCAGTAGTTACTGTTGATTAATATATAGGCGGTCTTTTGACCGTCTATTTTCATTAAATATGATAAAAACGGAGATGATGTAATGAAAAAAACAGTTGGGTTAGTCGTAGATTCTACATTTGGATTAGAAGACAAGTTTGTAAAAGAAGAAGATATCATTGTTGTACCTTTAAAGGTGATGATTGATGATCAAGAGTTTGTTGATGGAGCATTAGATCCTAATGCCGTTGTTAAAGCACTGCAAGAAAAAAAACAAGTGAAGACATCACAACCTTCACCAGATTTATTTAAAGCAGCCTATGAAAAACATCTTCAAAAGTATGATGAGGTATTATGCTTAACACTATCAAAAACGCTTAGTGGGACAATTAATAGTGCTGGTTTAGCAAAGACAATTTTAGATCATCCTAAGGTCGTTGTCGTTGATACAGAATCAACTATCAATGGTTCTGGATACTTAGCTGAAAAAGTTGTTGAGTATATTAATCAAGGTCATACTGCAAGTGAAGCAGTGAGTTATTTAGATGATTTAAAAGATAAAGGGTCTTTAGTATTTACAGTAGATAATCTTCAAACACTACATTTAAATGGTAGACTTGGTAAAATGTCTGCATTTATTGGTAATATTTTAAAGATTAAACCAATTTTAAGGTTTAGACGTGGTGTATTAGATGTTGAACATAAAGTTAGAAGTTTTAATAATGTTATTTTATATCTAAAAAAACAAGTTGAAATGATGCTTGAGTATGGCAAGGATGTTGTTGTAAGAATTGCATATGTTGATCGAGCAACAGAAGCAAAAGAGCTGGAACATGAACTTTATCAATTGGGTGAAAAAGTCCATGTTAAACTTACTGGTATCATTTCACCAGTCATATCGGCACATGTTGGCCTTGGTGGATTAGGGATATATTTAGCTTATGAAGAATAGACTCAGCATGAGTCTATTTCTTTAGGTGATGTCTATGAAAAAAGTGATAAGTATTTTAAAAAAAATAATATTAGTGATTGCTGCGTTTGTAGTAGTGATGATCGCTGGTCTTTGGATTTATTCTATGGATTCATATGAACCACTTGAAAAAATGCATGAAGCCATTGACCAAATCGATGAAACTTATATAAGAACTGAAGATTTTAATGAGATTACATTTACAGTAGATCAACCTAAAATGCATATTTTATTCCTTCCTGGAGGAAAAGTTGTTCCTGAAAGTTATGAATATTTAGCGATATCACTTGCAATTGATGGATATAATGTTACCATTGCTAAACCATTGTTTAATCTTGCTATTTTAACACCAAATTATTTTAATAGATTTTTATCAGAAACAATGGACAATGTTGTCATCGGCCATTCCTTAGGAGGTACTGTAGGATCTATGATTAGTAGTTCAAATGAGTTAGTTTCACATGTTGTTTTCCTTGCAAGTTATCCAATTTATGATGTTAGCAATAAAGAAGTATTAATCATCACAGCGGAAAATGATTTGGTCTTAGATTCATCGAAAATCGAAGAAAACATAGATTTTCTAGGTGAAAACTATCAAAATATAGAAATAAATGGCGGAAATCATGCTCAGTTTGGTTGGTATGGTGACCAAAAAGGTGATGGACAAGCGACTATTGATACAATGACGCAGCAGGATTTAATCATTACAGAAATTCTATCATTTCTTAATGATTAATATAAAAACACTTACATCATGAATTATATTGCTTAATGATTAAAAAAATATTGAAATATGATATAATGACAACGAGGTTTTTGATATGAAAATAAATGATATTATCGTCTGTAAAATCACAGGCATACAGCCTTACGGAGTATTTGTTTCATACGATGATTATGTTGGTTTAATTCATATCTCTGAAATGTCTGATCAATATGTCCAGTCCATTGAGGATATGTTGTGTGTTGGAGATGAAATTGAAGCATCAGTTTTAGAAATCGATGATGAACAAAAACGTTTAAAACTCAGTTATAAAAAGGCTAATCCTATTCATCCAAGAATACAAAAAATGGTAAAAATTACAATCGGATTCCAATCACTATACAAAGCGTTACCGTTTTGGATAGAAAAAACAAAGAAATAGAGGTGTTTAATATGGCACATGTAGATATCGTGCTTAATGACGCACGCTCATTTTTGAGCGAGCAACCAGAAAAATTACAAGAAAAAGTAAATAAGATTCATGAAATGATTCATAATAAGACAGGTTTAGGCAATGATTTTTTAGGTTGGCTAGACTTACCTTCAAACTATGATAAAGATGAGTTTAATCGCGTATTACAAGCGGCTGAACGTATTAGAGAAACAAGTGAAGTTTTAGTTGTCATTGGTATTGGAGGATCTTATTTAGGCGCAAAAGCGGGACTTGAATTTTTAAAAGTTCCTTTTGAAGAAAAAACACTAGAAATTGTTTTTGCAGGACATCATATGTCTGGTAGCTATTTAAAACATTTAACAAGTTATCTTAAAGATAAATCTTTTAGCATTAATGTTATTTCTAAATCAGGTACAACTACTGAACCAGCAATCGCATTTAGAGTTTTAAAAGATTTATTAATCTCTAAAGTTGGAGAAAAAGAAGCAAGAACAAGAATTTATGCAACGACAGATAAACAAAGAGGAGCATTATATACATTAAGTAAAGCTGAAGGCTATGAAATGTTTGTCATTCCTGATGATGTTGGCGGTAGATTTAGTGTTTTAACACCTGTAGGATTATTGCCACTTGCTGCAGATGGTTTAGATGTAAAAGCGATGCTTAAAGGTGCAAAAGATGCAGAAGATAGATTTGCTAATCCTAATTTAGAAGAAAATGAAGCGTATTTATATGCAGCAACGCGTTATTTATTATACAAACAAGGGTATAAGATTGAAATGCTTGTTGGTTATGAACCAAACCTACTTTTCTTAAATGAATGGTGGAAACAGTTATATGGTGAGTCAGAAGGTAAAGATCATAAAGGCTTATTTGTTGCAAGTGCTGGTTTTTCAACTGACCTACATTCACTAGGACAATATATTCAAGATGGTGAACGTCATTTATTCGAAACAGTTATACAAGTCGAAAATCTTGATCAAGATACAATTATTCCTGAGACAAATGATGATTTAGATCAACTCAATTATCTTGCAGGAAAAACATTATCATATGTTAATAAACAAGCTTTAAAAGGTACAATGATGGCTCATAAAGATGGATTAGTACCTAATATGTTATTATCTATTCCATCATTTGATAGCTATACATTTGGTTATCTTGTTTATTTCTTTGAAAAAGCATGTGCAATGAGTGCTTATTTAATCGACGTAAATCCTTTTAACCAACCAGGTGTAGAAGCTTATAAGAAAAACATGTTTGCATTACTAGGTAAAAAAGGGTACGAAAACATATTAAAATAGGAGTTATATGAAGAAAAAATATTCAAATTCAGCAGAAGAAACTCAAAATTTAGGATATGAAATAGGTCTTCTTTTAAAAGATGAGCCACATGTAGTAATTTTACTAGATGGTGATTTAGGTTCGGGGAAGACCACATTAACTCAAGGGATTGCTAAGGGCTTAGGTATTGACCAAGTCGTTAACAGTCCTACTTTTACCATTTTAAAGAAATATATTTCAAAAGATAGAAAACATACACTTTATCATCTAGATTTATACAGATTAAGTGACGTTGGTTCAGATTTTGATTTGGAAGAATATATCGATGGACAAGGATTAGTTGTGGTTGAATGGCCTTTTCAAGTTGAAGATTTATTACCAAATGATTATTTAATGATTAGAATTAGAAAAACAGGAGATCATCAAAGAGAGTTTTTACTTGAATGTGTTGGTTATCCATGTAAAAGAGCGGTGGAATACGTATGAAAAGAAGATTAATGTTTGATGTTTCAACAAATGTGATGTTTGTTGGATTTACAAAAGATTATATGTTAACTGATTTTTCTATTCGTATCGCAAAAAGAGATCATGCCAAATATTTAGTTGATCGCATCGATCAAGTCTTAAGAAGAAATCGTGTAAAACTAGAAGATTTAGACGAAATCATCATCGGTATTGGACCAGGTAGTTATACAGGGTTAAGAATTGCAGTGATGGTTGGTAAAATGCTAGCTTGGACAAAAAACATTCCATTAAGAACTGTGAGTAGCTTATTTTTCATGACATCTGGTTATGAAGAAAGAGTTGCAGCATTAATTGATGCAAGAAGAGGTTTTGTTTTTTCTATGGTTCATGATCAAAACAACATACTTCTTGAAGATGGTTATAGAGATTTAAAAGACTTGCAGTCAAATGAAATTTATCGAAGTGCAAAAACAATTTTTATTGATGATAGAAGCTTTTTAGTATCACCTAAATATGTGATTGAAAAAAGTGTATTAGTAGAAAACATCCATGAGTTAGTACCAAACTATTTAAGAAAAACTGAAGCTGAGAGCAAACATGATCAGAAAAGCGATTCCTAGTGATATCTTTCACATGGTGAAACTAGAAAAAAGTGCATTTAAATCAACCCTTGGAGAAAAGTTTTTACTCCAAGAGTTAAATGATAATCCATTTAGCTTTTATTATGTTTATGAACTTAATAAGACGGTCATTGGATATATAGGTTTTAGAGTCTATGATGATCAAGCAGAGATGATGAATTTTGTTGTTAGTGGTGATCATCAAGATGAAGGTTATGGCACTCAATTATTGAGTTTTTGTCTAAATGAGTTAGAAAAAAAACAAGTGAAGACAATTAGTCTTGAAGTAAGAAAAAGCAATAAAAAAGCCCAACATGTTTATGAGAAAATGGGGTTTAAACTATCTCATATAAGAAAGAAATATTATGAAAATGAAGATGGTTATGTTTTAGTAAAAGAGGTGAGAATGTGAATATTTTAGCAGTTGAAAGCAGTTGTGATGAAACCAGTGTTGCTGTGGTAAAAGATGGTAAAGAGGTTTTAAGTCATGTTGTTTTATCACAAATAGATATCCATCAAGTGTTTGGTGGAGTCGTTCCAGAAATTGCATCAAGAAATCATGTTGTTCACATAACAAGAGTCTTTGAACAAGCGATTAAGGATTCTAAACTATCGATTGATGATATTGATTTAGTTGCAGTCACTGAAGGACCAGGACTTATTGGTAGTCTTCTTGTGGGCATTAATGCTGCTACAGCATTTGCGTTTGCTCATCAAAAGAAAATCATAGGGGTAAATCATTTAATAGGTCATATCTATGCTTCAAATATTGAACACGACATTAAATTTCCTGCGCTTGCATTATTAGTTAGTGGTGGACATACAGAGCTTTTATATATTAAAGATCATATGGACATCAAAATGTTGGGAACAACTTTAGATGATGCAGTTGGAGAAGCCTACGATAAAGTTGGAAGAATGTTAGGGTTACCTTATCCTGGTGGACCTGTTATTGATAAATTATCCACACTAGGTAAAGATACATATGACTTACCTAGACCTTATATGGAACAACATGGTTTTAATTTTAGTTTTTCAGGATTAAAAAGTGCGGTCATTAATTTAGTTCATAACGAGACTCAAAGAGGAAACGAGATTAGAACAAATGATATGTGTGCTTCCTTTCAAGCATCAGTGATCGATGTTTTAGTTGCGAAAACTAAAAAAGCAGTTGAAACTTATGATGTGAAACAATTGATTGTTGCTGGTGGTGTTGCAGCTAACAAAGGACTTAGAAAAGCTTTAAATGAACAGATCAAAGATTTAGAAATCTTAGTACCTAGTATCGAATACTGCACCGATAATGCTGCGATGATTGGTGTTGCTGCTTACTTTAAATATCAAAAAGAAGGAGCTCATCCTAATTACTTATTAGGTGGGGTCTCAACCATCCCTTTTGAAATGATGGAAGATTAAGAAAGTTCACGTAAAATCGTGAACTTTTTTTAAAAAAAAAGGAAGATTGATCAGCATATCATGGTAAGATATTAATGAAATGAGGTATTTATGAAAAAAATTCTAATAACGTTACTCTTTTTTTTATTTTTAATCGGGTGTGAACAAAACAATCCAAATCAAGAACCAACAGATCCATGTACAATCAATCCAAATGACGAAACTTGTGATCAAATACCTGATGATGAGGATATCGATCAACAAATACAAGCCATCCTTTTTGAAATGAGTTTAGATGAAAAAGTCGGACAAATGGTTCAAGCAGAACGGTCAAGTGTGACACCTGCCGATGTTAGTGCTTATTATATTGGTTCAATATTAAGTGGTGGTGGTAGTCATCCAAATGCATTTAATGATTCAGCAGACGTTTGGTATCAAATGGTTTATGATTATCAATATGCTGCAATGAATAGTGGTGCAAATATCCCTTTAATCTATGGGACTGATGCGATTCATGGCCATAATAACTTATATGGTGCTACAATTTTTCCACATAATATAGGACTAGGGGCAGCTAATGATCCAGAATTAGTTTATGAAATTTCTAAAGCAACGGCTAAAGAAATGTTAACGACAGGTATAACCTGGAATTTTGCACCTGCATTAAGCATCGTCCAAAATATTGGTTGGGGAAGAAGCTATGAGGGGTATAGTGAACATCCAGAGATTTTTGAATCTTTAACACAAAGTGCAATTAAAGGATATGAAGAAAACGGAGTCAGCGCAACTGCTAAGCATTATCTTGCTGATGGTGCAACTACAAGCGGTATTGATCAAGGAGATGTAAACTTAAGTGAACAACAATTAAGAGATATACATCTTATACCTTACATAGAGGCGATTGAAGCAGGTGTTGATACTGTCATGATATCTTATAGCAGTATTCAAGGTGTTAAAATGCATGAACAAGCTTACTGGATTCAAGATGTACTAAAAGATGAACTTGGATTTGAAGGGTTTGTTGTTAGTGATTGGAATGCGATTCAACAGCTCAGTGGTTCATATCAAGAACAAGTTGCTAAAAGCATTAATGCTGGTGTCGATATGCTTATGGAACCTTATACTTGGAGAGATGCGATAGAGGCAATTAAAGCAAATGTTGAAGCAAACATTATTTCTATGGGCAGAATAAATGATGCTGTTTATAGAATACTAAAAGTTAAAATTGAAAGTGGGCTTTTTGACGATCCTTATCAAAAAGCTGACAGTTCAATATTATATAGTGATGCACATCAAGCATTAGCAAGAGAAGCGGTTAGAAAAAGTTTGGTTTTATTAAAAAATGATTCAAATGCACTACCATTAGATAAAAATGATTCAATTTATCTAACAGGACCTGCAAGTGATCATGTTGGATATATGTCAGGCGGGTGGACAACTTACTGGCAAGGAAATACGAATGCAGATATAGGTGTAGGTACATCTATTAAAGAAGCTATGACAGAAGTGTTAACCAACAATGACGGTCAAATAGTGAGTCGTATAGATGACGCAAATACAGTTGTTGTAGTGCTTTCGGAAGTTCCTTATTCAGAAGGTGTAGGAGACAATCAGATCTTAACTTTAACAGGCGGAAAAGCAGATCCACAAAACATAAACGCATTAAATATAGCTATGCAAGCTCATCAACAAGGTAAAAAGGTTATCGGTATATTAATTAGTGGTAGACCTTTGTTATTAGAGGATTACTTACAGTATTTTGATAGTTTTGTTGCTGCTTGGTTGCCGGGTAGTGAAGGTGGTTCAGGTATAGCAGATGTGATCTTTGGTGATTATGATTTTACTGGGAAACTATCATATACATGGCCTAAATCAATTGCTTATGTAGGATATAATAGTAACCGTGAAGACTATGATGAAAATTTAGTTCAGTTTCCTTATGGATATGGACTAACTTATGCATAAAAAAAGTGGGTACAACTTCAATTTAGAAGTTGACCCTTTTTTATTTTTCTTGATATAGTTTAATCATTTCATCAATAGTAGCTTCTCGATTTCTTCTTGACCAGTTAATTGAAGTTTTAAATCTAACCTCACCACCACTAGATTGAATAAGTTTTTTCATTTGTTTAAGTGTTTGGTCACCGCCCATCCATGCAAACGGAAAGAAATGGGTAATATAAATATCGATAAGTTTTCCTTCAAGATGTTGAACTTGGTTTAAATAAGTCTGCATTACTTTGCTCAATTGAAATCCATGTACAGGAGATGCAAAAACAATATAATCGTATGCATCTATGGTAGGTATATTTGTTAGTTTTGGATGCTTCATATTTGGATCATCAGATTCAGCAGTAATTCTTAATAAATCAAAACCTTTAAATCTTTTAGCAACCATATCGGTATTCCCGGTTTTCGAATAATAAACTATAGCTTTATTCATCTATTAATCACATCCTTTATTTTCAATCTAACTTTATCATATTTTTTATAAAAATAAAAGATGATATAATAAGGTATCTTTAAGAAGAAGGGAAATCATATGAATATTGGATTTTATTTAGAAAATAAAGAAGATATTGAAAAAGCAAAGATACTCATTAAATCTATAAAAGTAAATAGTAAAGAAACCTCCATATATGCTGTTACTACTTATCATGTGAACTTAAGTGATTGTAAAATCATCAACGCTCAGATTAAAGCTCGCAAAGACTTATACTTTATGGATAAAATCCAGGCAGCATCTATTTTTGAAAAAACGATATCAGCACCATATCTTTGGGTTGATATAGATACTATTTTTTTAAAACCAGTAGATAAGTTTTTAAACTTTTTTAAAGGGGTCGCAGTAAATCCAGTTGATATAAGAAATATTGGTGTATTAAGTGATCATCAAGTCTCTGAATTATGGAGTGAAACGATGAAACAGTTACAGATGAAGCCTTTTGATCATGATGTGACTACTCGAATTTCTAAAGAAAAAATACACCCTTATTACAATGTAGGGATGGTATATGTGAGTGAGGATCGCAAGTTATTTGAAAAAACATATCAATGGTTAATTCATCTTCTTCAAGATCAAAACATCAATCAAATGGTAACATCTAATCAGTTATATCAGATTTTTTATCATCAACTCGTATTTTCTTTATGCGTAGAAAAAGAGTATGGTAAGCATATCAGTGAATTAGGTGAATTTATCAATTACCCATTACATTTAATGGAAAAAGATACAAAAAAACCGCATACAGATGATCTAATCTCTATTAGGTATGACACATACTTTAAAAACCATGAAATACCTGAATTTCTTAAAAAAGTAATAAATATAAACAAATCTTATCTATAATTTAGTATATCAAAGCAACCATATTGTGTTTTTAAGTTAAATGTAATAATATATAGACAAATAAAGAGGTGAGAAAATGAAATTTTTATTTAAAGTGATTGTCATACCGATCCTATCAATTGTTGCTATTCCGTTAATCACGTTAGCAGTTCTTTATAAGAGTGTTGAAATACCTGTAGAAGATTTCACTTCAGAAGGAAATACAGTTGTATTAACTGATATGATCACTGAAGAAATGGATGCTTTTTTAGCAAACAACGATAGTGATTCTGTGATATCACTAGGTGTTGCTCAAAAAGAAGCAAACTTATTATTAAAAGAAACATTTTTATCTATTAATGATCAATACTTAGATGAAAATGCTGCGAGCGATGATAAAAATTACGTATTAAAAGAAGACATGTATGGGTATCAAGGTACTTGGGTGGACTTTAATGAAGACATGGTAGAAATAGAATCTGGTATTCATGTGTTTGTTGCAAACTTCACTTATAAGACCAGATTACTGATTGCATTTAAACTAGAAGCTGATACAGAAGAAATTGTATTAACATTAGATAAATTGACTATTGGGAATTTACCACTTGCTTGGGCATTTGGTGCAGCAGATTGGGCAGTTACTCAAATTACGGGTAATGATCTAGAAGCAACCATTAATGATCAGTTAAACGGTGTTGCAACATTTGATCCAACAACTAGAGAAATTAGAGTGGATGTTCAAACATTAGTTGATTCACAATTAAGTGATGATCCTCAACAAGCAGCACTAGTTAATTCACTCATGGCGTTTGTTGATGAAAATGAATTATTCGAAATCGGGTTTACAGATGGTAGTTTTGATGCCAATTTAGCACTTGGTAAAACTAAAGATGATACACCACCATTTGAACTTGACGCAACTGATAGAATTATGACAGAAGCTGATTTAACTGCTATGCTTGAATCTAAAGCAACTTCACTTATTTTATCAACATTATCTACAACAACAAATCCATATATTGAATTTGGTGAATTAACCTTAAATAAGGTTTTAGATTATATGTTAAGAGATCAACAAGTCGCTCCTGGAGTTTTACAAGAAGTCGTCTTGTTTGAAAATTATGTAATGCGTGCATATGTTCCATATGTGACGATGACAGATACAGTGTTTGTTGTTAATATCCCATTAAAAATATCATCTATTGCTGAACCAACACACACATTCCAAACCATTATTAAAATTGATGCAACCCCTTCTATGTCAGGTAGTGATTTAGTCATTACTCTAAATGAACTTACAGCAGGTGAAGTATCAGTGACTAACGAACATCTTGCGAATATTTTGACATTATTAGGTGATACTGACTTAATTGTTGATGGTAATATTGTTATTCAAGATTTTGATCAACAAATGAATCAAGCTGGTATGTCTATTGAAAGTGTAGAAGTTCTTAACAGTAAACTTAGAATGTATGTTGAGTTAAGTGATCAAATACCTTTAGGAGACATTCAAGATGCGATTGAAGATGTATTGACTGGCATTAGTGATAATCCAGATATTCCTGCAGAAATTGATACAGCTGTTGATGATGTATTAAATAGTTTGTCTGATCCATCAGGTGATCCAGAACAAGCTGTTGAAGATTTCATGGAAACATTTGAAGGTTTAGATGAAACAGAACAACAAGTCGTCTATGATGCTTTACAAGAAGAATTTGAAAATAGCGAGTATTCATTAGATGAAATATTAGGATTAATTCCTGAATGATAATCAAAAAATATGAGAAAGTCTAGTCATTTGATGATTAGACTTTTTTTTATCTTTAAATGAATGATAAAATAGGATTAGGTGATTATGATGAAAAAAGAGTTTGTAAAAATAAATGAAAAAACAATAGATGCATGGGTTAAAGAGGGATGGATATGGGGAAAACCTATTGATCATGAAACATATGTGAACGCGACTCAAGGAGATTGGGATGTTGTTTTAACTCCAACAAAACCAGTACCTAAAGATTGGTTTTTACCATTTAAAGGTTTAAAAATACTAGGTCTTGCGAGTGGTGGCGGACAGCAAATGCCAATATTTGCTGCACTAGGTGCCAACTGTACGATTTTTGATCTATCGGATGAACAACTAAAAAGTGAACGTTTAGTTTCAAATAGAGAAGGGTATCATATAAGCATCATTAAAGGTGATATGACAGAAAAACTACCTTTTGAAGATGGGTCATTTGATTTAATTTTTCATCCTGTTTCTAATGTGTATGTTAAAGATGTTTACCATGTCTTTAAAGAATGTGCAAGAGTATTGAGAAAAGACGGATTATTATTAGCAGGATTAGATAATGGGATTAACTTTATCGTAGATGATGCAGATGAAACTAAAATAATGAATCACTTACCATTTGATCCAACGACTCATAAAGAACAGTATGACAAACTGATTCAAACAGACAGTGGTATGCAGTTTTCGCATACATTAGAGGATCAAATTAAGGGACAGCTTTTAGCTGGTTTTGAAATCTTAGATTTGTATGAGGATACGAATGGCGAAGGATATTTACATGAATTAAATATTCCTAGTTTTTTCGCAACAAAAGCGAGAAAAAAATAAATGATTATAACTTGAGATTTATATGATATTATCATATAATAAAGAGGACTTGAGGTGAGTTAAAATGGAAAATCATTCAAATTTTATAAAAACAATTATTGAAACAGATTTAGCAACTAAAAAACATGATGAAATCGTCACTAGGTTTCCACCTGAACCAAACGGACATTTACATATCGGGCACGCAAGAGCAATCGTTACCGATTTTGAAAGTGCAATCGCATATGGTGGTTATACGAATCTTCGTTTTGACGATACAAACCCTGTTAAAGAAGACGACAGTTATGTACAAGCGATCATCAAAGATATTAGATGGTTAGGATATAAACCAAAAAATATCCTTTTTGCGTCTGATTATTTTGATGAAATGTATGAAAGAGCAATCCTTTTAATTAAAAAAGGGTTAGCATATGTTGATCATCAAACTCCAGAAGAAATTCAAAAGACAAGAGGAGATGTTAATACCCCTGGTATTGAATCACCTTATAGAAATCGTTCTGTAGAAGAGAATTTAAAACTATTTAATGACATGAAAGAAGGCAAATTCAAGGAAGGCGAATGTGTCTTAAGAGCGAAAATTGATATGTCTAGTCCAAATATGAACATGAGAGATCCTGTCATTTATCGCATCGTTTATGCACATCATCACAACACGAAAGATAAATGGTGCATTTATCCAATGTACGATTACGCACATCCACTTGAAGATGCGATTGAAGGCATCACACATTCATTGTGTTCATTAGAATTTGAAGATCATAGACCACTTTATGATTGGTTTGTAAAAGAAACCGAAATGCCTAAAGTGCCAAGACAAATTGAATTTGGTCGTTTAAATATTGAAAATGCTGTATTAAGCAAAAGATTTTTAAGAGCGATTGTTGAAGATGGAAAAGTGATTGGTTGGGATGATCCTAGAATGCCAACAATTGCTGGTATGCGCCGTCGCGGTTATACACCAGATGCAATCAAAAACTTTATCTTATCAACTGGATTATCAAAAGTGAATTCTACAGTATCCACAGATATGCTAGAAGCTGCAGTAAGAGATGATCTTCAAGATAAAGCTTATCGTGCAATGGGTGTGATCAATCCACTTAAAGTAACGATCACAAATTATCCTGAAGGCGAAGTTGAATATTTAGATGTGGAATATCATCCAGATCATGAAGAGATGGGAAGAAGAAATATTCCATTTTCAAGACACATCTATATTGAACAAGATGACTTTGTCTTAGAAAAACCAAATAAAAAATATAAAAGATTAGCATTAAATGTAGAAGTAAGATTATTTCATGCTTATTTCATTAAAGCATATGATGTTAAATACAACGAGCAAGGTGAAATCATAGAAGTTTTAGCAACCTATGATAAAGAAACTAAATCTGGTTCTGGATTTAATGAAAGAAAACCTAATGGTACCATTCATTTTGTAGAGGCTACACACGCAGTTCCTGCCACATTTAACTTCTTTGAACCGCTCATTAACAATGATACATCACTGCCACTTTTAGAGCGTTTTAACGATGATTCATGGCATATAAAAAAAGGATTTGTAGAAGCAGCTTTAAAAGATACAAAACCACAAGATAGATATCAATTTGTAAGAAATGGATACTTTAATGTTGATGATGATTCAACAAAAGAAAACCTAATTTTTAATGAAATTGTTCCATTAAAGAGCAGTTATAAATAGAAAGTTGGTGAGCCATGAATTGGCTAGCAACCTTAAATGAATCTCAATTAAAAGCGGTGATCCACCCAAGTGGTCCGCTTTTTGTTGTAGCCGGAGCTGGTACGGGAAAAACTAGAACCTTAACCGCAAGAATAGCTTATTTAATCATGGAAGGTGTTAACCCTAAAAGAATTTTAGCAGTTACATTTACCAATAAAGCAGCACGTGAAATGAAACAAAGAGTGATTGATATGACAGGTCCACATGCAATGGATGTCTGGTTATATACATTTCATGCGTTTGGATTACAAATCTTAAGAAGACATATTCAAGAACTTCCATATGGTTATAAACCATCGTTTACAGTCATTGATGAAGAAGATGGAAGAAAGATTGTTAGTGATGTTGTCAAATCATTAGGGTTTGATATAAAGATGTTTTCAGTGAAAGCTTTAAAAGGATTAATCTCTCTTTTTAAATGCGAACGTATGGAAGAATTTGAACGTTCTGATGAAGAAAAAATATATAAGGGATACCAACAATATTTACGAGAAAATCAACTTGTTGATTTCGATGATCTACTCATTTATACACATGAGTTATTAGATAGTTATCCGCACATTAAAGCGAAATACCAAACTGCATTTGATCATGTTTTAGTAGATGAGTTTCAAGATACTGATCTTATCCAATATAAGATATTAAAAATCTTAGGAGATCTTCATAAAAACGTATTTGTGGTTGGAGATCCGGATCAATCCATTTATGGTTTTAGAGGTGCAAACTATAATAACAGTAGATATTTTATCAGAGACTTTAAAGCTGAAGAAGTCATTTTAGATAAGAACTATCGTTCAACAAATTACATTCTACAAGCTGCAAACAAACTGATCGCAAACAATCTAAACAGACCTTCTCAAAAAAATCTTGAAAGTGATTTAGGTCTTGGAAACCCAATTATTTATCATACAGCTCAGTCCGATTATCAAGAAACATTCTATGTGATTAATGAAATCAATAAACTGATACAACAAGGTTATAGCTATGATGATATTGCGATCTTATATCGTAATAACGCACTTTCAAGATTGTTTGAAGATGCGATGATTAAAGAAGGTATACCGTATATCATTTATGGAGGTATATCGTTTTACGAAAGAAAAGAAATCAAAGATGCACTTGCATATATTAGATTAATCAACGATCATCAACAAGATTTCTATTTCAAGCGTATCGTTAATGTGCCTAAACGTTCTATCGGCTTAAAGAGTATTCAAGTCTTAGAAGAAAAAGCACAAGCTTTAGGCATATCTATGTTTGATGCCATTGATTATGTAGATTTAAGACCACAAGCAAAATCATCTTTATTAGAGTTTAAAAAAATGATTATCGAGACTAAAGAAGCATTTGATGGTATGGAAGATTTATATCAAATCATGCCAGTGCTCATGCAAAAAACAGGATACATGGCAATGCTTAAAGCTGAAGATACTGAAATTGCTGAAGATAGAATCGATAACCTTAAAGAACTTCAATCTGTATTTACTAGAGGCGATATCTATTATGAAGGCACATTCTATGAGAAGCTTAATCAACAACTTGATCAAATAGCATTATATTCAGATTTAGATCAAGATGTTACTGAAGAAAATCATGTGAAACTTGCGACCTATCATCAAGTCAAAGGATTAGAGTTTAGAGCTGTGTTTATGGTTGTCCTAGAAGAAGGCATTTTCCCTTCTGATCGCGCTTTAATGAGTACCTATGAACTTGAAGAAGAACGTCGAGTAGCTTATGTAGGTATTACAAGAGCTCAAGAAAAACTATACATGACTCACTCAGAAAGACGTATGGTATATGGTCAAATCAAATTGGGATATCCTTCAAGATTCATCAAAGAATCAAGATTATCTACACCTCAAAAACAACCAGATGTAATCTATGATCAAAGCTCACATATATTAAAAACTGGAGATCATGTAGAACATCAAGTCTTTGGTAGAGGTGTTGTTGTCTCAGTCGATGGTGAGATTGCTAAAATCGCTTTTGCAATGCCACATGGTATCAAGCAAATATTAGAAAGTCATCCATCTATTAAGAAAGTTAAAAAGTAATTTTATCACTTAACTCATATCATGAGTTGAGGTGATCATATGATACTTAATGAAATGCAAAAAGAAGTCGTCTATTCAAATGAGCGATTTCTTTTTTTACTAGCTGGTGCTGGAAGTGGAAAAACAAGAGTCATCATAGAAAGAATTAAGCACTTAATTAATCAAGGAGTATCAGTTGATGAAATCTTAGGTCTAACTTTTACACATAAAGCTGCAAAAGAGATGGTAGAGAGAATTAATCAAAAAGACGTCCAACTTTCTACATTTCATCAGTTCGCTTTAAAATCATTAAAAAGTATGACTCATTATCCTTATCAAATTTATATAGAAGAAGATCAATTATTTACAAAAGAACAGCACTTAGCAATAACCAAATATAAAAATAGCTACTTCAAAACCAAAAAACCAAAGTGCTATGATGCATATCAACTACAACTATCAACTTATCATAAAAAGGATTTTGATGATTTATTAATAGATTTTTATCATTTACTTGATAAACGTTCAATCAACCTTAACTATCGCTATATTTTTGTTGATGAGTTTCAAGACACCAATTTTCTTCAGTACATGATATTAAAAAAATTGATTAAAAAAGATACACATGTGCTGTGTGTCGGAGATCCAGATCAAAGTATCTACCAATTTAGAGGAGCACAAGCAAAAATAATCAATCAATATATTAAAGACTATCAAGCGAAAATTATAAAACTAACGATAAACTATCGTTCTAATGCGACCATTGTAGAACATGCAAATCGCTTGATTAAGAGAAATTACAGAACTTTAAAAAAAGACTTAATTCCCCATGATGAATCAACACAACACATAAAAAGCTATATGTTCATGTACATTGAAGACGAAGCAATGGCGATATTAAAATGGATCAAATCATATATGAATCAAGGTGTTAAACCACATGAGATTGCTATTTTATTTAGACAGCATCATCGAAGTTTTTATCTTATCCAAACATTGAAGAAGTATGGGTTTTCTTACTATAAAGAGAAAGTTCTTGAACACGAACAATCTCACATTCAATGTCTAACCATACATCAAGCAAAAGGATTAGAATTTGAGGTTGTTATCATATTGGGATTAGAATCTTATACATTTCCTTCGAATCACACACATCAAAAAGAACTTTTAGATGAAGAAAGAAGACTAATGTTTGTTGCTATGACAAGAGCAAAAAAACATTTAATCTTTACCCATATTAGATACAATAGTTACATGCAAAGACAAAAACCAAGTTTATTCATTAAAGAAGCAGGTATCAAATCAAAAATCTACAATGAACATTGATAACTTTACATCTCTTTTAGAAGATATATCTTCTAGGATGAAAATTCACAAGGTTTAACACATTTGAAATCACCCAAATAATGTTATAATATGATTGGGTGATGACTAGATGAATTATAAACAAAGAATCGAAGAACTTACTAAGTTAATTAATCAAGCAAATTATGATTACCATACTTTAGATCAACCAACTATAACGGATTATGAATATGATCAACGATTAAAAGAATTAGTTGATTTAGAAACTAAGTATCCAGAATATAAATTAGATAACTCTCCAACGGATAAAGTTGGTGGAGTTGTTTTAGATAGTTTTGAAAAAGTTACGCATCAAGTCCCAATGATGAGTTTATCTAATGTCTTTAATACAGAGGAACTTATAGCATTTGATGAACGTATCAGAAAAGTAACTGAATCCTACTCATATTTATCAGAATTAAAGATTGATGGTTTAGCTGTAAGCATCACATATGAACAAGGTAAATTTGTAAGAGCAGCAACTAGAGGAAATGGACAAATTGGAGAAGACATATCAGAAAACGTCAAAACAATTAAGAGTTTACCATTAAGCCTAAAAGAACACATAGATATCGAAGTACGTGGTGAGATATTCATGCCGCATAAGAGTTTTAACAAACTTAATGAAGAACGCATGGAACAAGACTTACCACTGTTTGCAAATCCGAGAAATGCTGCAGCAGGAACAATCAGACAACTAGATTCTAAAGTTGCTGCAAAAAGAAATTTAGATATTTTCTTATATCAAATTGTTAATGCTGAAAATTATGTGAGCACACAAAAAGAGGCATTGGAATTTTTAAAATCGCTTGGGTTTAAAGTGAATCCTAATTTTAAACTAAACCAAACTCTAGATGAACTCATCAATCAAATTCATGTATATGATGACTTAAGAAAAACATTGAACTATGAAACTGATGGCGTCGTCATTAAAATCAATGAATTTGATTTACATCAAAAGATTGGCTATACTGCAAAATACCCAAAATGGGCAACTGCATATAAGTTTAAAGCCGAACAACAAACAACTAAGCTTAAAGATATTACTTTTCAAATTGGAAGAACAGGTGTAGTTACACCGGTTGCTGAATTAGAACCTGTATTTATTTCAGGATCTAAAGTATCTCGTGCAACCTTACATAATGAAGATTATATAAAAGCTAAAGATATTCGTATTGGCGATCACGTTATTGTTCATAAGGCGGGAGAAATTATCCCAGAAGTTGTAGAAGTTGATAAGTCACAAAGAAAAGAACAAAAACCTTTTGAAATGATTGACCATTGTCCAGTATGTCATGAACCATTAGAAAGAAAAGATGGTGAGGCTGATTATTATTGCACAAATGATCAATGCCCAGGAAAACATATCAACCGTCTCATTCATTTTTCTTCAAGAGTAGCAATGGATATTGATACACTTGGGGAAAAAGTTGTAGAGACCCTCCATGATTTAGGGTTTTTAAATACGATTGCAGATATATATACGTTAAAAAATCATGAAGACGATTTAAAAGGTCTTCCTGGATTTGCAGATAAAAAAGTTGAAAAATTATTGGCTGCAATAGAAGATAGTAAAAAGCAAAGTTTTGATAAACTTATTTTTGGCTTAGGCATTAAACATGTTGGTGCTAAAGTAGCAAAAGTATTAGTATCTAATTATCCTTCTATGGATACTTTAAGACAGGCAACATATGAAGACTTAATCGAAATTAATGAAATTGGTGAAATGATTGCACAATCAATTGTAAATTATTTTGATAAACCAGAACACATAGAGTTAATCGAAAGATTATCTTCATATGGATTAAATATGTCTTATGAATCTACTAAAATCGTAGATCATGAGTTTAACGGAAAGACGATTGTCTTAACTGGAAAACTTGAAAATTATACAAGAGATGAAGCACAAGCCATCATTGAAAAATTTGGTGGTAAGGTGAGTTCATCTGTAAGCAAGAAAACAGATTTTGTTTTAGCAGGAAGTGATGCTGGATCTAAGTTGCAAAAAGCAAGAGATTTGGGTGTCCAAGTGCTTGATGAAGAAACGTTTAAGGTGAAAATTAATGGATGATAAAATAAGAGTATTTGGAGCAAGAGAAAATAACTTGCAAAATATAGATATTGATATACCTAAAAATAAACTTGTTGTTATGACGGGTATTTCTGGTAGTGGTAAGTCATCACTAGCCTTTGATACTTTATATCAAGAAGGGCAACGTAGATATATGGAAAGTTTATCTGCATATGCCAGACAATTTTTAGGTAATTTTGAAAAACCAGATGTCGATCGTATCGATGGACTATCCCCATCAATTAGTATTGATCAAAAAACGACATCAAATAATCCAAGATCAACTGTTGGTACTGTTACTGAGATTTATGATTATTTGAGACTTTTATATGCAAGAATTGGTATTCCTTATTGTCCAGATTCAGATGAACCACTTACAAAACAAACTATTGAAGAAATGACGAAACGGGTTATAAACTTTAAAGAAGGTAGTAAAATCATTGTCATGTCTCCAGTGATTGAAAGACAAAAAGGAACACTTAAAAAAACAGCTGAACAATATTTAAAAGAAGGATTTACAAGAGCTTATATTGATGGAGAAACTCATCTTTTAGAAGAGTTCCCAGATTTAGATAAAAATAAAAATCATGACTTTTATTTAGTCATCGATAGATTAATCGTTAAAGATGGTATTCGTTCTAGGTTATATGATGCTTTAGAGTTAGCCGCAAGACTAGCGGGTGGAAAAACTAAAGTTCTAGTCGATAATGACGCTATGGTATCGTTTAGTCAAAATTATAGTTGTGAAGATTCAGATTTTACGATTCCAGATTTAGAGCCTAGACTTTTTTCATTTAATGTCCCAATTGGAGCATGCCCATCATGTAATGGCTTAGGGTATCGTTTGGAAATTACTGAAGATTTGGTATTAGATCCAGAGAAACCACTATTAGAAGGCGGTCTAATACCATATAAAAACAACGATGAAGAAAACCTAACATCACAAATGATTGAAGAAGTATGTAAGTATTATAAAATTGATTTAAATAAACCAGTAAAAGAATTATCTAGAGAAGACTTAGATATCATTTTATATGGATCACCAGATCCACTACATTTTAAATTAAAATCATCATCAGGTAGAAAACATGAGACTCATGATTATTATGAAGGTATGATTACTAATCTATCTAGAAGATATAGAGAGACAACAAGTGATTGGATAAGAACTTGGATTGAGAATTTCATGGTTGAGTCTGAATGCCATACATGCCATGGTGCTAGGTTAAACCCAAGTGCACTATCTGTTAAAATTGGCGGAAAAAACATTGATGAATTTACAAGATTATCGATTGATGATGAAATTAAATTTTTAATTGACTTAGAGTTAGGCGTTGAAGAAAAACAAATCGCAAGATTAGCTCTTCAAGAAATCATCAATAGATTAACATTCTTACAAGATGTGGGTCTAGGATATTTAACACTCCATAGACAAGCTGGAACTTTATCAGGTGGTGAAGCTCAAAGAATTAGACTAGCTACTCAAATTGGTTCAAAACTTTCAGGTGTTTTATATGTCTTAGATGAACCATCAATTGGACTGCATCAAAGAGATAATCAAAGATTGATTGATACCCTTCATAAAATGAGAGATTTAGGTAACACACTTGTAGTTGTAGAACACGATCATGAAACGATGCTAGCAAGTGATTATTTAATTGACATTGGACCACGAGCAGGTAAAGCTGGCGGTAGAGTGGTTGCTGCAGGGACACCACAAGAAGTCATGCAAAACGAAGAAAGCATTACGGGTAAGTATTTAAGAGGAGATTTAGAAGTAGAAATACCTAAGAAACGCAGAAAAGGTTTAGGTAAAGATATCATGGTTATGGGCGCAAAAGCCAATAACTTAAAAGATATTACTGTTTCTTTCCCACTTGGAAAACTTACAGTTGTAACTGGTGTATCTGGAAGTGGTAAATCATCATTGGTTAATGAGGTTTTACTCAAAGGGATGCAGCAAAAATATTACAAATCAAAAGATAAACCAGGTGAACATACTGCAATTAACGATCATCAATTAATTGATCGTGTCATTGAAATTTCACAATCACCTATCGGTAGAACCCCTAGATCAAATCCAGCAACCTATACAGGTGTATTTGATGACATTAGAGATTTATTCTCAAAAACAAATGAAGCGAAAGCTAGAGGATACACGAAATCAAGATTTTCATTTAATGTCAAAGGTGGACGTTGTGAAGCCTGTGGTGGCGATGGTGTTAAAAAAATATCTATGCATTTCTTACCAGACGTATATGTGCCTTGTGAAGTTTGTGAAGGATTAAGATATAATCATGAAACCTTACAAATCAAATATAAAGGTAGCCATATTGCAGATGTCTTAGAGATGACGATAGACGATGCGATGGAATTCTTTGAAAATCATCCTAAAATATATCATAAACTTAAGATCATTCACGATGTTGGCTTAGGCTATATACAACTTGGACAATCGGCAACAACGCTTTCTGGTGGTGAAGCTCAAAGAGTTAAACTTGCAAGTGAACTTTATAGAAGAATCACTGAAAGGTCTATTTATATTCTTGATGAACCTACAACTGGACTACATACTGATGATGTTGGTAGATTACTCAAGGTTTTACATCGAATTGTAGATGAAAAAGCAACCATGGTTGTGATTGAACATAATTTAGATGTCATTAAAAACGCTGACCACATCATCGATCTAGGTCCAGAAGGTGGAGACTTAGGTGGATATATTGTAGCTCAAGGAACACCAGAGGATATTGCTAAAGTTAAAGAAAGTTATACAGGTCAGTATTTAAAGAAAGTTTTAAAATAGCAAAAACTAAACTATTTTTGTTATAATATTAAATGTGCGTGGGGGTACGTATGAACGATAAAGATCCAAAAAAACCAAGTGAAGAAGAGATTAAAAAACTGATTGAACAATTAAATAAGAAAAAAAGTAGTAAAAACACTGCTGTTAGCTTTGGTTTTTTACTTCATAAAAATTATGTTGTCCATATGGTTTTCTCTTTAATCATTAACTTTTTAATAAGTGCTGTTGTTATTGGACTTGCAAGTGGTATCAATCAACCATTAATTGAATTACATGTTATTGGTTATGTACTTGCTATCATACTACTGACATTAATAGAGAATTTTGTTAAGATATTAATGTTTAAGTTTTTTATGAGAGCAATGATTTTATCTATGGGTCTTTTATCAATACTCGTTCAAATTATGATTTTAGCATTCATCGATATGATTCTCATTGAAGGATTCCATTTTATCGATGTTGAGCATTTGATTATCTTTTCGTTTGTATTTACGATTTTAAGATTTATATTATCAACCTATTTAAGAAGATGGTTGTTTATGAAGAAAATAAGATTTTTGGAGGGCAAGTAAGTCATGAAATTAAAAGTTAAACATTTAATTAAAGATTTAGATTTGAAACTTGTAGCCGGAAAAGAAGGTTTAGAAAACCAAGTCAAAGTCGAGATGCTATCTAGACCTGGTGTAGAACTTGCGGGTTTTTTAGAGTTTTTTGATAATGAAAGATTGATTTTGATCGGGTCTAAAGAACATCATTTTATGAACTTATTACCTACAGATGTCAAAAGAAAACGTATTGAAGATATAATGATTCAAAAACCACCTGCAATCATCTTTTCTGTGAATGTTGAAATTGAAGATATGTTTGTAGAACTTGGAAATAAGTATCATGTAGCAATTTTAAAAAGTGATAATAGAACAACTGCATTAAGTTCAACACTTTATGCATACCTACATGCGAAGTTAGCTCAAAGAATAAGTGTTCATGGTGTTTTACTAGATATTCACGGTATGGGAACACTTATCATGGGTAAATCAGGTATTGGTAAAAGTGAAACAGCACTTGAACTAATTAAAAGAGGACACATTTTAGTCAGTGATGATCGTGTCGATATTTTTGAAGCTGCACACGGCGTTTTAATTGGAAGTGCACCAAAAATATTAGAAAAATATATTGAAGTTAGAGGTATTGGTATTGTTGATGTTGTTTCTATGTTTGGTGCTGGTGCATATAGAGAAAACAAAAAGATAAGACTTGTTGTTGAACTAGAGCATTGGAAAAAAGGTAAACAATATGATAGATTGGGTATCGAAACTCAAATGGTTAAATACTTTAATACCGAAATAGCAAAAGTAACCATTCCTGTTTTACCAGGTAGAAATGTTGCAACCCTTGTAGAAAGTGCTGCAATGAATCAAAAACTTAAATTTTTAGGATATAATGCTGCTAAAGATTTAACAGAAGCAGTTTCAAAAAAAGCTAGAGGACAAAGAAAGGACGAAGAAGATGATTGATACAATAAAAAAGCATAAACAAGCAATTTATTTATATGGAGGTGCGCTCTTAGCTTTTATGCTTGTGATCTTAGTCGCTGTAACATCGCTTAACGGATCACCTATGGATAGTTCACTTAATCAGTTTAATAATCAAACTGCATTAGATTTAGGTTTTGCACAAGTCACTTGGTATGCAACCTTCATTTTAACAGGTATTACCATTGGCGCAACACTATCTTATTTTGAGTTTAAAAAACTTGGATGGGATACTGAAATCCTATTCGATGGATTATTATATGCAGTACCACTAGCGATAGTTGGTGCTAGATTATACTATGTCATTTTTGATCCTACACCAAATTACAACAACTTTATTGATGTGATTAATATCACTGAAGGTGGTTTAGCAATTCATGGTGCAGTTATCGTAACCATTATCTTTTTAATTTTCTTTACGAAGAAAAAGAAAATAGACTTTTGGGTAATGGCTGATATTATTGCAGTTGGATTTTTAGTGGGTCAAATTGTAGGTCGTTGGGGTAACTTCATGAATGGTGAAGCTCATGGACCTGCGATTACAAGTGAGTTTATTTTAAAATTATTACCTAATTTTATTGAAACAAATATGACAAATCCAGTAACAAATATTACATATCATCCTACATTCTTTTATGAAGGTTTATGGAACTTTGTTGGCTTAACTGGATTACTGATCACAAGAAGAATGAAATTGTTCAAAGTTGGAGATATGATTGCTTTATATCTCATCTGGTATGGATTAGGTAGAGGATTGATCATTGAACCGCTTAGACAAGATCCACTTTATATCTTCGGACTTAAAGCAAATATCGTCTTATCATTGACACTATTTGCTGGTGGTGGCGCTTTATTACTTGTCTTAAAACGCGTTTTATTTAAAGATCAAAAATATTACACAGAAATGTTGGTGACTCATGAAAACGATACTCTTTGATTTAGACGGCACTTTGATACAAACACCAAAAATTATCTTAGAGTCTTTTAAGCTTACATTTGAAAAATATTTACCTGAAGTTAAACTTGAACCAACTGAACTTAGCAATTTCTTAGGTCAAACGCTGTGGAAAACTTTTGGGTTTTACACCAGTGATGAAACAGTAGTTGATGATATGATTGCTTATTATAGAAAAGTATCTGATGAAATGATTGAAATGGGATTAGAAACATATCCCAATGCTAAAAGCACAATCCGATATCTTAAAAAACATGGATGTAAGATAGGTATTGTAACATCAAAAATGAGAAAAGTTGCGACCTATCATCTAGAACTAACAAATCTGTTAGAAGATATTGATGGTATCATCGGTTATGAAGATGCAGTCAATCATAAACCTCATCCGGAACCGATTTTAAAAGCATTAGAACTATTTAATGCTAATAAACATGATACGATATATATCGGTGATCATGAAAATGATATTAAAGCTGCTAAAAAAGCAGGGATTGAAAGTTGTGCAGTGACTTATTCTGATCGTATTAGAGAAATGTTATTTGAACAACCAGAGTACGTGATAGACGATTTAGATAATCTAAAGGATATAATATAAAAATTGAAATAAAAAAGGAGTAGTAACATGTTATATGATGTTTTAATTGTAGGTGCAGGTCCAGCTGGGATTACTGCAGCTATCTATGCGCAAAGAGCAAACTTGAAAGTTGCGATGTTTGAAAAAGATACACCAGGAGGTCAACTTTCAAAATACAATGAAATTGAAAATTATACGGGTGCAAAAAAAGTTGCTGGTTATGAATTAGCAACCATGATGATTGACCATGCTTATGAGTTAGGTGTAGAAGTTATCTATGATGATGTGACTAAAGTAGAATTAGATGGAAATATTAAAAAATTAATCACACCAAATCAAACATATGAAGCAAAGGCTGTCATTATTGCAACAGGTAACGTACCTAGAAGATTAGGTGTAGAAAATGAAGACGAACTTGCGATGAATGGCATTAGTTGGTGTGCGATTTGTGATGGACCATTATACAAAGGACGTAAGGTTGTGGTTGTTGGTGGAGGTAACTCAGCTGTTGAAGAAGCAAGTTACTTAGCAACACTTGCAACACATGTAACTGTTGTCCAAAATTTAGCTGACTTAACTGCAGATCCTAAAGCTCAAGATATTTTAAGATCTATGAAAAATGTTGATATTAAATATTCAACAGTTGTCTCTAAGTTCTTAAAAGATGATAAAGGATTAACAGGGGTAGTGATTAAATCAGCAGATGGTAAAGAAGAAACTGTTGAAGCTGATGGTGTGTTTGAATATGTTGGATTAACACCGGTTACTGATATGGTTAAAGATTTAGGTATTACTAATAAGTATGGTTATATTGAAGCAGATGAAAAGATGCAAACTAAAGTACCTGGAGTCTATGCTGCAGGTGACGTTATTGTTAAACAAATCAGACAAGTTGTCACTGCAACTGCAGATGGTGCAATTGCTGTTCAAAACTTATTAAGATATTTAGAAACTTGGAAGTAATATGAGTTTTGCTAAAACTGTAAAAGAAGAGTTGGTTTCAGTACCAATCGGATTAGAAGAACAGCTTGCTGAATTTTCAGCATTCTTAAATCTTCATACAGAATTTCATATTGAAAACAGACACAAGATGCTGGATTTCAAAACAAATAATCCAACCGTTGCAAAACGGTTTTTACAGTTGGTAAAAACGCTTTATCAAGCGGAAACCAGTTTAATGACTCAAAAGCAAAATAAACTTAAACAAAAACAAACAGTGATCATTAGAGTATCATCAAAAGTTGAAGATATTGTAAGTGAACATAGTTTACTAGAAAATGCGATTGAGTCTCAAGAGTTACTTACTCAATCACCAGATGCAAAAAAAGCATATTTAAGAGCAGCGTTCTTAAGTAGTGGATCAGTGAATCACCCTAAGACTGCAGAATATCATTTAGAGATTTATGCAACCCATCCAGATCATATTGTATTCATCCAACATTTGATGAATCACTTTGAATTAAATGCTAAAATCACTAAGCGTAGAAAAGGATATATTGCATATCTAAAAGACGCTGAAAGTATCAGTGATTTTATGCAAATCGTCGGTGCACAAAATAGTGTTTTTAAATTTGAAGACATTAGAATCAAAAGAGATTTTAACAACTCAATTAATCGTGTGATGAACTGTGAGATTGCAAATGAAAAGAAAACAATTGTAGCATCTAATCAACAAATTAAAGATATTAAGCTTATTGAAAAATATATGCAAAAAAAGGATTTAGATGAAAGAATTATTAACATCATGAATCTAAGAAAAGATCATCCTGATGTATCTTTAAGAGAACTCAGCGATTTATATGAACAAACATATAAAGAACCATTAAGTAAGTCAGGATTAAATCATAGACTCACTAAAATTAAACAACTTGCTGAACAAATTAGAGAAAGTAGGAGTCTTACATGATATTAGGTATTGGTATAGATTTAGTTGAGCTTGATCGAATGAAATCATTGTTAAATGACAAATTTGTAAATAGAATACTAAGTAATCTTGAAAAAGAACTTTATGATAGCATCACAAACGAACAAACCAAAATAGAGTTTATTGGTGGAAGATTTGCCGCAAAAGAAGCTATCTTTAAAGCAATCTCCAAAGGACATGGTAAAACGAATTATAAAGATTTTTCAATCTTAAAAGATGAAAATGGAAAACCTTACGTTAAAACGAACTATTTTAATGAAGGTGAAGTGATTCATATTTCAATTACACATACCAAACATTATGCGTCTAGTTATTGTGTGATTGAAAAGGCTTCAATTTCGGAATAAGCCATAATTTTCGATAGAATACCATATTTCCATATTTAGTTGTAATTTAAAGGTTTTTTAGGTATAATCTTCTATGATAGGATGTGAACAGACATGGCGAAAAAACAAAATAAAAAGTCAAAAAATAAAGCAAAATCTACACAAAATAAGAATCAAAAGATAGCTCCAAAACAAAGCATTCCAGAAACTAAATTAAAGGATAAACGTAATTTATCAAAAAATGAAATTTTATTCTTTAGAGTTGGAGTTACGATTGTTGCTATTGGGTTAGTTGTTGCAGCAATAGTGATGATTGTTAATTATTATATGGAAAAAGAAGATGTAGGACCATATGATGAATATCAACACTTTATCACAGAAGAACTAGTCGCAATGACTCAAAAGATTAATGACACTACTTATGGTGATTTAGATTATTTTGTTGGTAAATCAGATTATGATGAATTTAGAGTCATCTTAAATGATAATGATGTATTTTATTTCTATTTCTATGATGGCAATAACATCAATGAAGAAATCCAAACAACCATTGAAGGTTTAGAAAACATCAGTGATCTACCTTTAATCTTTGTGGATCTATCAGAACCATATAATACAGAGTTACTGACAAACACCAGCCTTACTCATCTTAATTTAGATGCAGAAGCAGACGATATGTTGCTGATTTATGATATGCAACCAGATTCAGTTGATGGTTTCTTTGAGTTAGAAACTGATGTAGATGATATTATCTTAGCATTACAAAACATTTAAAAGGGCATTGCCCTTTTGTGCTATATAAAGGAGTAAAATAACATGAATGAACAAATTATTAGTGAAATTAAAAAGCAGTTAGGTATCGCAGATAAACAGGTTAGAAGTGTTCTTGATTTGCTTAATGAAGGCAACACAATCCCATTTATTGCGAGATATCGTAAAGAAGCTACCGGTGGTCTTGATGAAGAACAAATCAATGAGATACACAAGACTTGGGAGTACCAAAATAATTTACTTGATCGAAAAGAACAGGTGATTAGACTCATTGATGAAAAAGGTATGCTTACAGATGAGTTAAAAGCTGAGATCTTAAAAGCTGATAAACTTGTTGAAGTAGAAGATTTATACCGTCCATTTAAGGAAAAGAAAAAGACTAAAGCTACGGAAGCTGTTGCTAAAGGTTTAGAACCGCTTGCTACATTTATGATGATGTTTCCAACTGAGTCTATTGAAGAAAAAGCTAAAGAATTTTTAAACGATAAAGTTGAAACTGTTGAAGAAGCCATTGAAGGTGCTAAATATATCATTGCAGAAATGATATCTGATGATGCGAATTATCGTAAATCACTTCGCGCAGAAATGGTTAAGTCCGGAGTTGTTCAAACATCTGTTAAAAAGAATGCAGAGGATGAACGCAAAGTCTATGAAATGTATTATGATTACAGTGAACCTGTAAGACACATGAAACCACATAGAGTCTTAGCGATTAATCGTGCAGAAAAAGAGAAAGTTATTACTGTTAAGATTGATTTAGATAAAGAAAGAATGACTTCTTATTTAGAGAAAAAGATTATTAAAAATGAAAATTCAACGGCAGCGCCTTTCATAAAAGATGCTATTGATGATGCGTTAAAAAGGCTCATATATCCATCTTTAGAAAGAGAAGTTAGAAGTGAGTTAACTGAAAAGGCTGAAGAACAAGCGATTGAAGTGTTTGCAGATAATCTTCAAAAATTACTTTTACAACCACCACTAAAAGGTAAAGTTGTCTTAGGTGTTGACCCAGCTTTTAGAACAGGTTGTAAACTTACGGTTTGTAATGAACAAGGTACGGTTTTAGATAAAGGTGTCATCTATCCTCATGAGAAAACCAAGGGTGGTACAGTTACTGATAAGCAAGTCAATGATTCTAAACGAGAAATCATTAGACTTATCCATAAATATAAGATTCAAATTATTGCCATCGGTAATGGTACTGCAAGTAGAGAAACAGAAAGTTTTATTGCTGATTTGATTAAAGAATTCCAAATGAAAGTTCAATATGTGATTGTAAATGAAGCCGGTGCTTCAGTGTATTCTGCAAGTGATCTTGCAAGAGAAGAATTCCCTGATTTTAGCGTTGAAGAACGCTCAGCAGCATCTATTGCTAGAAGATTACAAGACCCACTATCAGAACTTGTTAAAATCGATCCTAAGAGTATTGGTGTTGGTCAATATCAACATGATGTAACGCCTAAGAAGTTAAACGATAGTTTAAACTTTGTTGTTACACAAGCAGTCAATAGTGTAGGGGTAAATGTTAATACCGCAAGTAAAGCATTATTAATGTATGTATCTGGTTTAAATAAAACAAGTGCTGAAAACATTGTTAAATTTAGAGATAAGGTTGGTAAGTTTAATAATAGAGAAGATATCATTAAAGTTCCAAGACTTGGTGATAAAACATATGAACAAGCCATTGGGTTCTTAAGAATTCCAGAAAGCGATGAAGCACTTGATGTGACTTCAGTTCACCCTGAGAGTTATCCAATAGCAAAAGAAATCATGAAAAGATTTAACATCACTGGGGATATGTTTGGTAAAGATGAAGTGAAATTAATCGTTGAACATATGGATCGCCCTAGACTACAACAAGAATTAAATGTAGATAAATATACACTAGATGATATTTTAGATGCATTTATCGCACCTATTAGAGATCCTAGAGATCAGTTCCAAACACCAATATTAAAGAGTGATATCTTAAAACTTGAAGATCTAACTGTTGGTATGGAACTTGAAGGTACAGTAAGAAATGTAGTTGATTTTGGAGCATTTATTGACATTGGATTAAAAGAAGATGGACTCCTTCATATTTCTAAAATATCTAAGAGTTATATCAAACATCCAAAAGATGTTTTAAATGTTGGTGATATCGTGAAAGTCTATGTTTTAAACATAGATCGAAACAGAGGTAAAGTTGGGCTAACGATGTTACAAGATACACTTCAATCATCAAAATAAACACCATATAAATATAAGTAAAATGCTTCTCATTTAAGAGTAAGCATTTTCTTTTTTGTTTTAAGCATAATATCATTGACAAAAATGCTTATTTAAGTTAAAGTAAGGAGGTTATATGGCCACAGAGTATTATCATATAGGCCATTTTTATTTGCAAAGGAGAAGTTCAATGATTACAGTATCAAATGTTAATTTAATATTTCCGGATAAAAAGATTTTTGAGGATGTGAACTTAAAATTCTTACCAGGAAATTGCTATGGAGTTATAGGCGCAAATGGCGCTGGAAAATCTACGTTTTTAAAACTACTATCAGGAGAGAAAGAAGCAACTTCTGGAAGTATCATAATTGATAAAAATAAACGCTTAGCTTTCTTGAATCAAAATCAAAATGCTTTTGATGAATATACAGTGATTGAAACAGTGTTTATGGGACATAAGAAGTTGTTTGAAATTATGCAGGCAAAAGATGTTTTATACCAAAAAGAAACGATTACTGATGAGGAAGGGTTTTATTTATCTCATCTTGAAGCAGATTTTGCTGAACTTGATGGATGGAATGCTGAACCTGACGCTGAGAAGTTACTCAATGGCTTAAATGTTCCTGAAAGTGATTTCTATAAAAAGATGAGTGACATCTTACCAAAAAACAAGGTTAAAGTCTTACTTGCACAAGCATTATTTGGTAACCCAGATATTTTATTATTAGATGAACCTACCAATAATCTTGATTTTGAAGCCATTGATTGGTTAGAAAATTTCTTAATCAATTATGAGCATACAGTCATTACTGTATCTCATGATCGTCATTTTTTAAATAATGTATGTACACATATTATTGATATTGACTATTTTCAAGCAAAACTATATGTGGGTAATTATGATTTTTGGATGGAGTCATCACAACTTGCTCAAAAGCTTATGGCTGATAAGAATAAGAAAAAAGAAGAACGCATTCAAGAGTTAAAAACGTTTATTGCAAGATTTAGTGCAAACTTATCTAAATCATCGCAAGCAACATCTAGAAAAAAAGCATTAGAAAAAATAGAATTAGATCAAATCATCCCTTCAACTAGAAAATATCCTTTTATTGGTTTTGATATAGAAAAACAATTAGGTAAAGATGTATTAGAGGTTAATAATTTAAGTTATTCTTTAGATGGAACTAAGCTATTTGACAATGTGTCATTTGTGATCAATCGTGATGATAAAGTCGCGCTATTTGGCGAAAATGATTTAGCAAAAACTGCTTTACTAAAAATACTTGCAGGTGAAATTAAAGCTGATAGTGGGACTATCAAATGGGGACAAACAGTAACAACATCGTATTTACCAAGTGACAATGAATCATATTTTAATGGAAAAAACCAAAATTTGATTGAATGGTTAAGACAGTATTCAAAAGAACCTGCAGAATCATATATTAGAGGATTTCTTGGAAGAATGTTATTTAGTGGTGATCAACCTTTAAAAGAAGTGAAATTCTTATCAGGTGGAGAAAAAATGAGATGTATGTATTCAAAACTCATGTTATCAGGGGCTAATACACTTCTTATAGATTCACCAACGATCCATCTTGATTTAGAAGCAATTCAATCAGTTAATAAAGGTTTAGAAGACTTTAAAGGATCTTTAATGGTCGCATCTCATGATCATGTTTTATTACAAACCGTTTGTAATAAAATAGTAGAAATTGGAAATAATGGATCATATAGTTATGAAGGTCAATTGGATGATTATTTAGCAAATCAAGATATTAAGCAAAGAAGAAAATCACTATATCTATAATAATCATGCAATCTTAAAAAAATAATTATTTTAAATGAGCATGTTAAATGAAGTATTTATCATAAACTTTCATCAAAAATGGTTGACAAAATGACAAAAATACGTTATTCTATATAAGCGCGAAAACGCGTAAACATAACGGTTGGAGTAGTACTCAAGTGGCTGAAGAGGCGCCCCTGCTAAGGGTGTAGACCAGGAGACTGGTGCGAGGGTTCAAATCCCTCCTGCTCCGCCATCGTTATTTGGCCCGTTGGAGAAACGGTTAACTCACATGCCTTTCACGCATGCACTCACGGGTTCGAATCCCGTACGGGTCACCAATAAAAACATGAAACGCTCTTCTCACACGTGGGAAGGGCTTTTTATAAATCCTTAATAACTGATTTACAAACCACCCAATGAGTGGTATAATTTTGTTGAGGTGAATAAGTATGGATTTGATGATTAAAGAAGCTAGAACAGAATATGGATTAACTCAAAAAGAGTTGAGTGAAATCACTGATATACCACTAAGAACGATAGAAAATTGGGAAAGTGGTAAACGTACACCCAGTCCATGGGTTGAAAAAATGGTATATAGTTATTTAAAACAATATCCCAAAAATCAATATGGTATTATCACCGAGACAAAAGGCATTTATGAAGTCAATCAAATCAAAGATGCTTTATTACCGTTAACAATCAAATATGATATAAGCAAGATTATTTTATATGGATCATATGCTAAAGGTAAACAAGAGCCACTAAGTGATATTGATTTAGTAGTCGATGGAAACATAAAAGGTATAAAATTCTTTGGCTTGCTTGAGGACGCGAATAATGCACTCGTTAAATCAGTAGATCTCATCCATTTATCTCAAATTGTTCATAACTCTGAAATTTATAAAAATGTTATGAAGGGTATCACACTTTATGAACGATAGAGATACTAAGGCACTTAAGAGAATCGTCTCACATATTGAAAATATACTTGATTATGTAAAATCAATTGAATCACTAGAGGACTTCACACATAACCAACTAGTTGTTGATGCAGTCGTATTCAACTTAGCTCAAATAGGTGAGATATCTAAACATAGAATCTCATTAATTTTAAAAGACACTCAAGTTGATGTGCCTTGGCATGAGATGTATGGATTTAGAAATCGTATCATACATGATTATGATCAAATCAACATGAATATTGTTTATGATACTATTAAAGAAGATTTACCTCTCTTGTTGGAGCAATTAAGAAAGCTGATTAGTTTGAATAAGTAGTCAATATTAAGGTGACAAAATTTTCTCGGGAAAAATCGTGAACCACTACGGGTCACCAATAATGTTATGAAATGCTCTTCTCACCCGTGGGAAGGGCTTTTTTCACTTATAATATAAAAAATGGAAAACCCGTATTTTAATAACTTCTCAATTACATTTTTATTTTGACATAAACTTATTTACACATAAGTCCAACCAATAAGTGCTTGAATCTATGAAATGTATTGTTTAATTGTTATAATGGAGTTAAGAAAAGGATGTGTTTTTATGAAGTACTTAAAAATGAATAATGGATTATCAATTCCAATCTTAGGGACTGGTACAAATACTTTTGGAAAAGAAAATAACAATTTCAATGGCAAAATCACTTATGATACCAAAGAGCTTCGCTCTGCGATAGATTTAGGGTATAGGTTGATAGATACTGCGATTTACTATCGTAACGAGGTAGTTATTGGTAAAGCCGTTAAAGAGTCAAATATCGATAGAAATGAGTTTTTCATCACATCAAAAATCCCAACAGATAAAGCATATATTGAAACTGATGATAAAATAAGATATCATGTGGAACAATCACTTAAAGCTCTTGATTTGGAGTATATTGATCTATATCTGATTCATTTTCCACTTGAAGAAAACGAAGAAAATTTAAGAGTGTGGAAAGTCTTAGAATCATTTGTTGATAGTGGACACATAAAGTCAATTGGTGTATCAAACTTTAGTAAAGACCAATTGTCATATTTGATAGAACATGCAAGAATTAAACCTGTACTCAATCAGTTTCAGTCTTATCCAGGAAAACATCAACAATCATTAATCGACTATTGTAAGGCAAACGATATCATCCCAGAGGCATATCAATCATTTGCGAAATTAGATGATGATGTTAAAGATAAACTGACAGAAATAGCAAAACCATATCAGAAAACTTGGAGTCAAGTGATTCTTAACTATCAAGTGAATCAAGATATCGTAGTCATTCCAAAGTCTCACAATAAAAAACATCAATTTGAAAATATAGACGTTTTCGATTTTGAGTTAAGAAAAGAAGATGTAGAAAAAATTAAGCAAATGTAACATAAAAAAGTTCCGTATAGGAACTTTTTTTTATGATATAATATTTTTAATTAGTATGACAATCAAAAGGGGTGGAATCATGAGTATTACCAAACAAACTTTAATGATGAAAATGCTGTATTTGCCGCTTGTTTTAATGATATGCTCAATCGCATCAATCATCATTTTTTGGCCAAACATGTATATTTTAACACAACAAGTAGCTTATTTTAGACTTGTGCCAATAGCTATTGTTATTGCTTCAATCATATGTTTTTTTCAGGCTATGATTAGATATAACTATGGTAAAGCATTGCTGAAAAACGACATTAGAACAGAAATTATTAGGGGTAAAGTCACTCAAATGAAAAAGTCGAGTTTTGCACCTAAAATTTACTTTGATGGCCAAAAATATGTTGGTAAATTCATAACCATGGATGAGATCAAGTATTACATGTTTGTTAATGATAAGATTGAATATAATTCTCATATATGGGTGAAAGTCATAAGAGGAAGTCGGTTGGTTATCGAATGGGACTTTTATTTAAAATCTGAATCAAATTAATAGAATCTTTAGAACAAAAAGTAGCATAAACTAAAAAAATTTATTTAGCTTTCTTAAAAATAAGAGAGCTTTTTATATTTAATAGGGTTATAGTTTGTATCTAAAAATAGCATTCGATTTGATTAAAGAATAGCTATGAAGTAAGATTATAAAAAAGTAAGGAGTAATACTATGAAAAAAACGTTAACTGCTTTTATATTGATGATCTCTCTATCGTTTTTCTTATTTGGATGTGAAACTGAATCTGAAAACACTTATGTTGATATATCAGCAGAAGAAGCAAAAGAACTTATAGATAACACCACAAATCTTATCATCATTGATGTATCACCATATTATGATCAAGGTCATATCCCAGGAGCTGTTCATTACTATTTAGGTGATGGTTCACTAGACGATGCCATTCCTACCTTAGATAAGGATATGATATATTTAGTCTATTGTCATGTGGATAGTGTTGCTATTCAAGGAGCTAATAAGCTTATCGACGCTGGATTTGAAAATGTTTATCGCTTAGAAGGCAATTACCAAGCTTGGGTTGATGCTGGTTATTCTGTGGAGACTGACTAAGATTTATTAAACCATATATGTTTATCAATGTATGTTAGTAATTCTTCTTGAAAAGAGAAGTACTGAGAAAAATGACCTTTATAGGAGTTTATGTCTTTTCCTTCACCGGTCACATTAAAAATGAAGCCATTTTGATTTTCTATATCAAAGAAAAACATACCATGAAAACCATAAGCTAATCCACAATGACCTATTAAAGTATAATTCATTTTTCTAAGTGGTTTATTGATGCATTGGTTATGAATGATATTAAATACAATACCACTGTGACGATAAAATTCATGCTGATTTAGGATGTCTTTATGCATGTCTACATAGTGTAATTGATACATTTCATTTAAACTATTAGATGTTAATAAGACAGAATCATTACTTAAAAGATCAAGCATGAGTTTACTTAGTTCTCTAGCATTAGATCTCATTCCGCCTTGGGGGCTAAATAAGCTACCATTACTCCCTAGTCTGTAATCTACATATTTTTTATTCTTGATGACAGCATCACATTGAGGTGTCCATTTATTTTTAATTTTACGAAAAAGCGGTCTTATATGGAGATATGTATATGCATCAGATACATTAAAAGATCCTTTCATAGATAACGGATCTAGTATAAATTTTTTTATGTACTTGTCAAATCGTAATTGACTCACCACTTCAATAATCATCGCTAGTAAGTGAAATCCAGCATTGTAATAAATAAACGTTTCTCCAGGTTTATGTTTGGAGAACATTTTTTTGTTATAGTATTGACCATCAGGTGTGAATAATTCTTTTGAATGTTCTGGATAAGGTACCATATGATATTCAGTATCCATTAAACTAGAAGTGTGGGTTAATAAATGCCTGATGGTTATCATGTCACTGGGAAAGTGTGGATTTCTTAGATCAAAACCAATATAATCTTCAATATTATCATCTATAGTTACCTTCCCTTTTTCAACTAACTGCATTATTGCAATTCCAACGAATATTTTTGAAATGGATGCAATTCTATATAAATCATCTCTTTTTAAAGCATCAGAATCTATGTTGGGATTAGAGTATAGGATTTCATTAACTATTTCGTTCTGTTTAATTACTACTAGATCAATGTCATGTAAATCATATTTGATACATAAATCTTTTATAAAATTCTCCAAGTGCAATCACCTCTATTTCATTTTATCAAAAAAGTATATTTCATATAAGTATAAAAAGGTTAATCTCTTTTGTGATATAATGAAATATATTCACATAATCTATATTTTGGGGGAATATAATGAAAAAATTATATTTTGGATTTATCTTGATTTTATCAGGTGTTTTGTTGACTTCTGCAGCATTGATTGCAGGTGCAATATCGTCATCTAGTAGACCATATAGTAGTATATTTGATTCACAAGAAGTTGGAATATTCATATTTATCGGCTTCATTTTGTTTCTCATCGGTATAGTGTTGTCAGTTTTTGGTGTTTCGACAAACAATAAATCTAAGTTAAGCTGAAATTTAGATTAAATGTGATAATAAAGATCTTTGATTATATATAAATTTATGATTGAGGTTAGGTATATGAGGAAATGTCAAACATGTGATTTAGATTATCCAGAAGATGTTTTTTTCTGTCAAAGATGTGGACTGCCAACAGATGATGCGATAGATGAGAGTAAAGGCTTGTTTGGAGAGTATGAAGATATACAGGAACACAATTTTAATAGATCATCTATTATTTACCTTTGGGTGCGTATTATATCCTTAAACATATTAGCGCTCTTATTCGTTATATTTTTATATCCCAAATTTTGGAATTTTGTACTTTTAATTTTTAATTGGCTATACACTTATGATCAATTAAGCTATCTAAAAAAAAGAAAATTCCAAAAAGAATTAATAAATCATAATCTTATTGCAAATATCATAGGATCCATATGGATTATTGTTTTTAGTGCATTTTTCTTTTTGGTTTCATGGTTCGGAGGCACACCAGCTGGACAACATCAAATATTAAACTGTGAGTCATGTGACATAGAAAAATACTATCTCTTTAACAAAGGTATGTACACTGAAGTAGATTTTGAGACTTACCAATTTATGGGAGTGATTGAGTACTTCATTATACTCGTTTCTCCGGTTCTAGTTTTTATATATTATACTGTCATACTTATCAATAAAAATAAAAGAAAACAAAAGGATAACTCTTCTCAACCTTGAGAAGAGTTTTTTAGATGTAAGAAATAATTAAGATGTACACGATAACTCATTAATGATAAGACACTTAAGTCATGTTATAATAAAATTACAATGAACATAAGAAATGGAGAACTACTATATGAAATCCCTCTTTAAAAAAACATGGTTCACAGGAGTCTTATCTATAGGATTATTATTGTTAATCTTTTTAATTGATCTTTGGGTAATGAACCTAAAACTTAGAGTGCCATATCAAAATGACACAATGATGTCTTTGGCAAGAGATATATCAGATGGAGACTTTATTAATATATTTTCATTTGTGTTAAGAATATTATTCTTTGTATCATTCATCCCGTTACTGTTATCAGGATTTAGCGTATTCAAAAAAACAAGTTGGGGATTAACAACGGGTGTTTTATATTTTTTAGGGTTCAACATCACTTTAATCGTATATCAAGCAAGTTATAATGCCTTAACTATTTTTTCAATCATTTTAATTATCTTCAATTTTATTTTGATGACCGCTATTTTTATAACACTGATTATTAGAAAGAAAACACTGATTGAAAACAGCGATATTCAAATTTCTGAAAAAGAAAAAGAGTTAACGAAATCAAAAATACCTTTAAGTGTTTTAATCATCGATTTTGTAGCACTTGCGATTGCTTTATCAACATTTTTTATACCACTATATACACTTGGTGGTATAGATCCTTATCGACCTATATTAATATCTGTGTTGTTTACAAGCGATTTAAGTTATGATGTTATCATCTATTTCTTTTATAATTTTGTTATTTTCTTAAGTGTGTTTTTATATTTATCAAAATGTTTAACATATTACTTTTTTGATAAATCAAAATTTATCACCGAATCAAAATCTTTTATTAATTTTATTTTTGTGACAACAATCATTTTCTTTATCACAGGGTTATCTATAAGCACTTATTACACACTTGGTGGTGAAATAGCGAGTACACCAGCATTTATTCCAATGATTTTAATGAGTGTTGTGATATTTGCATATTCAATTTTCAGAGGAAAATATAATGCATTTGAAGCATTAACTGTTGAACAGAAACAAATGAAATATCCAAGGATAGAACCACTTTTATATGTCATCTTATTAACAGCGATTTCAGTTTTAATGTTGTTGCTATATATTGTTAAGATTGAAATATCATATGGTACTTATACGAATACAGTTCGCTTATCAGGCTTGGATATTCTTAGAGATTATGCAGTATTAGATCCTGGATATCGAATTATCGCATTCATCTTAGTGACGATGCTCATTACTGTAGGCATTTCTTTAGTTATAAGTATTTCTAGCTATCTATCAAAACATAAACAGTTTAGTAAAATAGTTGTTCTAGCTACAGTTTTAAATATTTTCTTCGTTTTTGCGATCTCAATTTCAGGTTTTTATTTCCAAATCGCTAAAGAAATTAATCAAAGTGTATTGATAGAGATTTTCTCTTCTTATGGTATCAATTTGTTAGACTCAATCATCTATGATTATAAGGTTGGTACTGATGCAATTTATGCACTTATTGCAGCTGTTATTGTTTTAGTCGTCATGTTTGCAAGAAAATCATTTGATCGAGATGAGTTAACACCTTTAGAAGCAACCCTTTCATCATCAAGTGATATAAGCAGTACAAATGAAGAAGTAGTGCCTGCTGATGCTTACGATGATGAAAATTTAAAGAACTTTGATCCATGTCCAGCATTTACTGATCTTGATCAAAGTACAGAAATCTATGAAAAAGATTTAGAAAAACGAGAAGGATTTAAAGTCAAAGAATCATCGTTAAATGATTTAGTTAATTTTGTTGTGGAATACGCTAGAAATTCAAGATTGCATCTATCATATACACCTGAAGATATCGCAACTTTTGTTGCTGGTATGGGCGCAAGTAAACTTTCTATTTTGCAAGGGATGTCAGGAACAGGTAAGACAAGCTTACCAAAGATTTTTTCTGAAGCTATCTATGGGAATATCGATATTATAGAAGTTGAATCATCATGGAAAGATAAGAATGAACTTTTAGGATATTATAACGAGTTTTCAATGAAATATACACCTAAAAAATTCACATTAGCGCTTTATAAAGCAGCACTTAATAAAGAAATATTCACAATCATTTTGCTTGATGAAATGAACTTATCTCGTATTGAATATTATTTCTCTGACTTTTTATCTTTAATGGAAAATGAAGAAGCATATAGAGAAATAAAACTTATTAATATCAAGCTCAATCGAAAAGAAGATGATGAGGAAATTGAATACAAAGCATTAGAACATGGAAACACACTTAAAGTGCCTGCCAATGTATGGTTTATCGGTACTGCCAATCGTGATGAATCTACATTTGTGATTTCAGATAAGGTCTATGACCGTGCACATACCATGAATTTCACTAAACGTGCGCCTAAGGTTAGAAATTACCAAAATCCAATCGCTAGAAAATATTATAACTATGAGATGATTAACGATTTATTTATGGATGCAAAAGCATCTGGAGACTTCGATGCAGAACAAAATGAAATTATTAAAAAAGTAGAAGTGTTATTAGCTCCATTCAATATTTCATTTGGTAATCGTATCTTAAAACAAATCGAAGATTTTGTGAATATTTATAAAGCATGTTTTCCTAATGAAGATGTAGAAAAAGAAGCTGTTGAAAAAATATTACTCAGCAAAGTAGTCGCAAAACTTGAAGTGAAGACCATTGATGATAAAGAACAACTTGAAATGGAATTTGAAAAGTTAGACTTGATGCTATGTGCTGAGTTCATTAAGCGTTTAGATAATGAGTAATATGAATAAACAAATCTCTAAAATAAACATCGAAGAGTACCAAAGATTTTCTACACTTCTAGAGGGCATTGAAAGATTTGTAAAACATCATGAAATTGTTTCTTATATAGAATTTGATTATTATGTCGTTCACGATATGACATTATTTTCTATTGAACCTGATTTTGATTTTCAAAAATTAAGTGAAATGATTGAACAAATCAAAAAATCATTGCCAGCAATAAAAAGGATTTTTAGTAAACCAATTATTGTTTTAAAAGATGAAGATGACGTGCTTCCAGTTGAAAATACCAGAATCATTAATCAAAACACATTGCTGCATCTAGCTAATCATAGTCAATATGTTTCTAATATATCAAAAAAAGGTGTTAAACCTAGAAAACTACTTACTAGAATATATGATGATGATTATGCGATTTATGAAAACATTATATTTTGTAATTTTATTGATGAAGTTCTTGCGCTGATAAAGAAAAATAGAAGAACCTTAAATAGTTTGCTATATGCAAGTAACATCATGAAATTCAATTTATTAGAAAAAGTTAATCACTTAAAGTATTTTCTAGCTTTAGGTAAACTACATACTGGATATATTAGAGATTTTAGCCGCTATTTCAATTTATCTAAAGAACTACTAAAAGAGTTATCTCATATTAGTCAAACAATTAATCCAAGATTATACAAACCGGTATATAGAAAGAACTTAAACAGAAATAAAAATTTAAGTCTCAAGAAAACCAACATATTTCTTATGCAAAAAGATTATCAAAGAGTCTATAAAACATATACACACTTATTAGGAAACAAGGTTAAACTCAAAGAAGAGGTTGTGACTTTAGATTATGAACATATGAGAGAAAATTATTTAACATATGTTCAATTGCTCACCATATTTTCTGTCGGTCACTTCAATTTTGAAATTGATCCCAAGTTTAAAATGAATTTAAGTTCATTGGATTTAACTTTCAAATATAAGACCTGGACATTAGACATTTTTACAAATAATAAAAAAGAAACCATTCTTCATTTTCATAAAGATAAAGTTTACAAAATGATTCTTGTTGGAAATGATTATGATCGTAAAACATTCAATCAATATAAGAAGGATTATGGTATCGATGAAATGGTTGTTGTTGATCAGTTTGAAACAGATTATTTAGATAGAAAACATGTCCTCATTAGTATTGAAGATATAGATTCTTTTAGACGTATTCAACAAATCATTTTAAAAGGAATGATCTATTCAGATACGAAAAGAGATGTATGTCCATTTTGTGGTGGCAGTCTGGTAAAAGATACATATCATGATTTTTATCAGTGTGAAAGCTGTATGACTCAAATTAAAAAAGACACTTGCAAAGAGACAAGAAAGTCATTTTTCTACACAGATATTGCACATTTAAAAAAACATATGATACGCAAATCTGATTTTGATCATGGGGATACTTGGTATTATGATAAACAAGTTGAATCTTTGATGTATTATAGAAATATTACTAGAATTAATGAACAAGGAGATATTATTTGTCCGCATTGTAATAAAGTACACGAAAGCCAATAAAGAAAAAAGCATAGAATCTATTTTCTGATTCCGTGCTTTTTATTATTTAGCGTCTAATCATTAACTACTTAAAATTAAATCAATTTGAGATAATTCAACGTCATTAAATTCTAGATTCTCTAGTGCTTTTAAATTTGACTCTAACTGACTTAGTCTTGATACACCAATTAATACAGAAGAGATACCCTTTTGAGATAAGGTCCAAGCGATCGCCATTTGTGCGAGCGATTGACCTCTTTTTTCAGCAATCACCTTTAGTTTTATTAGTTTAGCTTTAACTTCATCAGTGAGTTCAGAAGGTTTAAACCACCATGTTTCTTCATTTCCCATACGAGAATCTTTAGGAATTTCTTTTAAATATTTTTCAGTAAGTAGACCTTGTTGTAAAATACTAAATGGAATGATACCAACACCCTCTTCAACCATCGCATCTGCTAAACCATCAGTTTGAATCCAACGATTTAACATGCTGAAACTAGGTTGATGAATGAGTAGTCTAACACCATAAGACTCTAAAATCTTTTTAGCTTCTCTTGCACGATCTGCTGGGTAACTGGAAATGCCTACATATAGCGCTTTACCCATCATAACAATATCTGCAAGTGCCTTCATTGTTTCTTCTAATGGTGTATCATAATCAGGACGATGATGATAAAAGATATCCACATAATCAAGACCTAAACGATCAAGAGATTGATCAATGGATGCCATGAGATATTTACGAGATCCAAAGTCTCCATAAGGACCTTCCCACATACCATATCCTGCTTTAGTTGAGATGATTAATTGATCACGATAAGGTTTAAGTTCGTTTTTTAAGATCTTGCCCAAATTACTTTCTGCACTACCACTTGGACGGCCGTAATTGTTTGCTAAATCAAAATGAGTAATCCCATGATTAAAAGCAGTTAGTACAATTTCTTTCACTTCTTCAAAAGGTTTTTCATGACCGAAATTTTGCCAAAATCCTAAGGATAAAAGCGGTAATTTTAATCCACTTTTACCGACTCGGCGATAAGGCATTTTCTCATAACGGTCTTTACTTGCTTCATACATTGTCTTATACCTCCATAGTTTTATTTTCATCTTTATTTTACCATAGTAACAAAGTAAAAATCTGATATTTAATTATAAGTTTATTATAGATAACTTTCTTAAAAGAAATCTAAGACAATGACGTTATCTTACAAATAAGAGAAATCGAACTGCTGCATATACTGGAAAAAGAGTCATTCTATTTAGACTATATAGTATTTAATATTGTGCTTTTTTAATACTCTAGATATATATATTATGATATAATGTGAAAAAATAAGTTGCTTTTGAGGTGATTTCAAATGACACAAGAAACAAGCAAGTCTGATGATAGAATATTATCGGCTGACACGATTTTAACACAGTGGTCAAAAACATATAATCCAGATGGCAAACCAGATTGGTCACATATATTTCCATATTATGATCAAACAATCGTTTTTCATGACTCTATTCAAAAAATAGAGGGTTTTGAAAAATTTGAAGCCATGTGTAATCGCCTTACAAAACGTTGTAAAAGTTTAGACATGCAACTTAAGCATGTTGTTATGAAAGACAATATCATTTTCATGGAATGGAAGATGACGATGTCTTTTCGTATGTTTCCAAAAAAGCCAATCTTTGGTTCATCAAGATTAACACTTAATGATGAAGGCAAAATTATTGAACAAAGGGATTATTATGATTTATGGGGAGATATCTATGATGGTATACCTATTTGGCGTCGCGTGTATCGATGGTTCATGCGCACTTTTTTCGGATAGGAGATTATAAACTATGTTTAAATGGCCAGAACAACTCATGTTCATCAAAAATGGTAGAGCTAAGCAACATGAAAGTCATGAAAAAATGGATGGTATGACTTCTATCATCTCAGGATCTTCATCAGGTGTTGGTGAAGTAACAGTAAGAAGATTTGCTCAAGCAGGATCTAATTTAGTGATGGTTGTAAGAAATCAAGAGAAAGCAGAGAAAATCAAAGCTGATATATTAAAATCATATAACGTCAAGATTGATATTGTGATTGCTGATTTTAGTGATTTAAGTAGTGTAAGAAAAGCTGCAAAAATGATATTAGATACATATCCAAAAATTGATATCCTTGTTAATAGTGTTGGTATTCACTCTACAAAAAAAACTTATAATAAAGATGGCATTGAAATGGTTTTTTGTGTCAATCACTTAGCAACATTCTTATTTACTTACTTATTAGTAGATAGAATCAAAGAAAATCCTAATGCAAGAATTATTCAAGTAAATTCTGAAGGACATAGATTTGGGGCTGTTAAACTCAATGACGTCAATTTCAAAAGACATATCTACACAGGTTTAAGAAGTTATGGTGCATCAAAGACAGCACAACTATATACTGTATACGAGTTTTCAAAAAGATTAAAAGATTTTGGGGTTACAATCAATGCTATGCACCCAGGTGCTGTAAAAACTAATATTGGACAAAACAACGGATGGCTTTATAGATTTTTCTTTAGACATTTCACATGGCATTTTTTAAAAAATCCAGAAATATCTGGACAAGCAATTCATTACTTAGCAACATCAAAAGAACTAGAGGGTGTGACAGGTAAGTTTTTTAATTTAACAATCGAAGAAAAACCTGCAAAACATGCAAGAAAAGAAAGTATGCAACTTCCTGTATGGCAGTTATCAAAAGAACTGTGTCACATAAAAGAAGTTTTGATTGAGGTGGAAAAATGAGTTATGATGTCGTCATAGTTGGTGGAGGGATTGCTGGATTAACAGCTGCAGCCTATTTAAGCCAAGCAAAACATAAAGTGCTATTAATTGAAAAAGAAGAAAAAGTAGGTGGACTTGTAAGTTCATTTGACTATAAAGGATTTAAGCTCGATGGAGGTATCAGATCTATTGAGAATTCTGGAATCGTCATGCCTATGCTTAGACAACTTGGTATTGATGTTCCTTTTACAAGAAGTATTGTATCTTTAGGCATCGATCAAGATGTCATTCAAGTTGACACAAAATCAAGTGTTGATCGATATAGCGACATGTTAAAAAAACACTATCAAGAACAAGCTGATGATATTGATCACATTATTAAAGACATTAAAAAAATCATGAAGTATATGGATATTTTATATGGCATAGATAATCCATTATTTATGGATATATTTAAAGATAAAAAATATTTATTTAAAACAATTTTTCCATGGATGTTTAAGTTCATGTTTACAGTTGGAAAAGTTAATAAATTAGATGTTCCGGTTGTACAATATTTAGATAAGCTAACAGACAATAAATCATTAAATAGTATGATCAGTCAACACTTTTTCAAAAACACACCAACATTTTTTGCGTTAAGTTATTTTAGTTTATACTTAGATTATCAATATCCACTCGAAGGTACAGGGATGCTCATTGACAAAATCGAAGCATTCATTTTAGAACAAGGTGGCACTATTAAAACTGAAACTGAAGTGACAAATGTTGATGTCGATAAACATGTTGTTCAAGATTACGAAGGAAATACTTATGAGTATAAAGAACTCTTATGGGCTGCAGATTTAAATCTACTCTATAAGTTTGTAAATAAAAATCCGATATCAAATCCAAAACTTAAAGAAAAAGTGAGTACATATCAAAAAGACATCGAAAAGCTTCGTGGTGGAGATTCGATTCAAACAGTTTATATGACGGTAGATATGGCTCCATCACATTTTAAACAGATTTGTACAGGACACTTTTTCTATACACCTGAAACAAAAGGACTCGCTGAAGTTGAAGAAAGGCTCAAAGATGTAATAGCATCCAAAGATAAAGATAAAATTATTTCTTGGTTAAAAGATTATTTCAAATATAATACATATGAGATTTCAATTCCGGCAGTAAGAAATGAGAAACTAGCACCTAAAGGAAAAACTGGACTGATTATCTCTGTTCTCATGGACTATGATTTAGTTAAACTCGTTGAATCCATGGGCTGGTATAATGAGTATAAAGAAATATGCGAACGATTTGTCATTGAAGCACTAGATCAATCCATCTTTAAAGGTATTGATGAGAAAAAAATTGATGTCTTTAGTTCAACACCGCTCACCATAGAAAAAAGAACATCAAACAAAGATGGGGCTATTACAGGATGGGCATTTACCAATAGTCACATGCCAATAGTAACTTCTATGACAGGTGTAGCAAAATCGGTATTAACACCTATGCCTGATATATATCAAGCAGGTCAGTGGTCATATAGTCCTGCAGGTCTACCAATCAGTATTATGACCGGAAAACTTGCAGTTAATCGCATCGAAAAACAGTTAAAAAAGAAGGGTTGACATGAACGGTATTGTTCTATATAAAAGTAAATATGGACACACAAAACAATATGCAACTTGGATTGCTGATGAATTAAACTTTGAGTTGAAAGAGCTAGCGTCCTTTAAAAAACGCGACATTGAAAAATATGATAAAGTCATTTATGGCTCAGGTGTTTATATGGGCAAAATGAAAAAAATCAAACGGGTCAAAAAATTATTCTCGAACAAACCAATTGTCATTTTTGCTTGTGCAGGAAATCCAGGTTTAGATAAAGAAATTAATGATATCAAGCAAACCAACTTTGTGGATCAAGAACTCAAGTATCATAAGTTTTTTTATTTACCAGGAGGATTAGATTTCTCTAAAGTAAAAGGACCTATGAAACTATTAACGAGTACACTTCATTTCATCCTAAAGCACAAAAAAGAGCTCACACCAGATGAAAAACAAATCTTAAAGGGATATAGTGAACCTACATATTACGTTGAAAAAAAATATATAAATGATTTACTTGAGTATGTACAAAAAAATTAAAAAATAATAACATCCTCCTATTTTAGGTGGAGTTTTTATTTAATATCTAATAAAATTGGATAAATCAAAACATGAGTAAGATAAAAAGTGTTACAATAATAAAAGAGGTGATTATATGAACAAGGAACAAATAAAAAACAATTATTATGAAGCAGTAAACGGAAAGTGGTTAGAAAAAGCCGTTATCCCAAATGACAAACCATCAATGTCAGCATTCTTAGAATTGCATTTAGATATTGAAAAAACATTGTTAGAACTCACTGCTAAGTGGGAAAAAGATCAAACTGGATTAAATGATAATTTGAAGAAATTTATCAAACTTTATCAAATGACCAAAGACTTTGATAAGAGAAAAGAACTTGGTACCAAACCTTTTGATGTGATCTTAAATAAATTAAATAAGTTAAATACTTTAAAAGATTTAGATCAAGCATTTGTTGATTTTACATTAGAATCTATTGAGACACCTTTTGGATTTGCAGTCATGCAAGATTTCATGAATAGTAATAATCAAGTTTTATATTTTGGAGCATCAAATCTATTCTTACCAGATACAAGTTATTATAAAGACGAGAAAACAAAAGCTCAATTAATTGGACTTTTCACGCAAACGACAACTCAATTACTTACATTATATGGATTCTCTAATGAAGAAGTTGAGAAGTTAATTAAAGAAGCTTTAGCTTTTGATGAGTTATTAGTACCAGTAACAAAATCAAGTGTAGAAAGAGCTGATTACGTTAAGATGTATAATCCGATGCGTAAAGAAGAAGTTCAAAAGCTTACACAAAACTTTGATGTTATGAAGCATGGAGAAGCATTGGTTAAACAATCAGTTGAACAACTTATTGTTCTAAATCCAGAGTTTATTAAAGTTTTTGATGAAATCATCAGTGAAGATAACTTTGAATTGATTAAGTCTTGGATGATCGTCAATAACGCAATGAGATTTGCATCAGATTTAACAGATGAGTTAAGAGTTGCTGCTGGTGCATTTGGACGTGCATTATCAGGAACTAAAGAAGCTCAAAGTAAAGAAAAATTTGCTTTCTATCAAGCATATAATAGATTTAGTCAAGTGGTTGGGTTATATTATGGAGAAAATTATTTCGGACCAGTTGCGAAAAACGATGTTAAGACCATGGTTTACGAGATGATAGAGGTATATAAAGAACGTATAACAAATAATGATTGGTTAAATGAAAAAACAAAAGAAAAAGCAATTAAAAAACTTTCAACATTAAATGTTCATGTAGGATATCCTGATGAACTACCTCCTTATTATGATCAATTTGAAGTAAAAGGTTATGAAAATGGATCAGACCTTATTCAAGAAAGATTAGCTGTAAGTAGAATTGTTACTGCATATGATTATGCTAAATATAATAAGGAACCAAACAGAAATATATGGGGCATGCCTGCAAGTATGGTTAATGCTTATTATAGTCCAACAAATAATCAAATTGTTTTTCCAGCTGCAATCCTTCAAAAACCATACTACAGCTTAGAACAAACGCCTTCTGAAAACTATGGTGGCATTGGTGCCGTTATGGCTCATGAGATATCTCATGCATTTGATAATAATGGTGCAAAATTTGATGAAAATGGTTCACTAAACAATTGGTGGACAGATGAAGATTTAAAAGCATTTGATCAAAAAGCAAAAGATATGATTGCATTATTTGATGGTGTAGAAACAGGATTTGGTCCATGTAATGGAGAACTTACGGTTTCTGAAAATATCGCTGATAGCGGTGGAATCAGATGTGCTCTGGAAGCAAGCAGAAAACGTGAAGATCATAGTTTTGAAGAATTCTTTAAAAATTGGGCAAGCGTTTGGAGAAATAAATCTTCTGTTGAATACAGTCAATTATTATTAAGAGTAGATGTTCATGGACCATCTATTTTAAGAGCAAATATGCAATTAAGTAATTTACCTGAATTCCAAGAATTCTATCAAATTACCGAAAGTGATCAAATGTATTTACCAAAAGAAAAGATGGTAAGTATTTGGTAGTTGATAAAAGTGATCTATCTAAGATGATATGGGGGTATGACTATGTTAGGTGAATGGCTTTTCTTTTCATTTTTCCTAGGCTTTGGTATATTTATGACATTTTGGCCACAAAAAGCTGCGGATTATACATGGGCTGTCAGACATGGTATTGATGATGATGGTAGACGTAGCATCGAAAATGGTCTAAGATTTGTGGGTATTATGTTTATTTTTGTATCTATAATGACGCTATGGGTTTTATTCTAGTGTTTATCTGAACCACAAGAATTCAATCTAATTGCTGAAATAATTATATATTAACTCACGAGTAACTAGTGAAGTTGCAGTAAGATGAGTAAGTGAGTCCATTATGATATGTATTAGGAGTAGTTCTTGAACAAAGAACTACTTTTTTTAATTTCATGTTATAATTATGATAAATAGATAAAAAAACTTAATATAGGTATTTAGCAACTCGAATAACTAAATGTTTTTATAGGGATATCATTTTTATATTTTCAAGGGGGTAAATGATATGAGATTTTTAAATAAGAACAAAACAATTGTTTTAAGAGTTTTATTATATGCGAGTATAGTAAGCATTTCTGTCGCAATCATTTCTACAAGTTTTTTTAGTAGGCCATTTTTTATTAACTCAGATAGCGGTACTTATATACCTGTAAATATCAAGTTATCAGAGCAAGAGCATTTTCAAACATCATTTGACACTTTATCAGTAGAATCAGTATTAGCTGATCAAAGCATTTCATCAAGTTCCATTGATATGGATGCTATTATAGATAGTGAAGGAAAATATATCGATGAAAATTATACGTATTTAGCTTATAGTTTTTTCATTAGAAATGATAGTCAGAAGACAATAACATTAGAATATCAAATGAAAATTACTAATGTAAAAGATCATATGAACGACTTTGTTAGAGTCATGCTTATAGAAGATGATGAAAATTATACGATTTATCAAAATGAAGATGATTCATATGATCAAGATAATTCAACCAGTTATCATCAGCTATCCTTAGAAGCTACATTTGTATCCGACGATACCGTTTTTGTAGGTGAAATAAGCGATTTTAAGTCTAATGAAGTAAGGTGTTTTAGAGTCGTCATGTGGCTCGAAGAAGAAGATCCTGATATCATACTCAATCATCAAAATGGAAGTTTTGAAACTCAATTACTCTTTAAGGTTAAAGAAGATGACGATATCAACCGTCATCAATATAACTTATCAACCAACAATGGTGTTCCACTTTGGACATCTTTGAATAGATATTATATTGTTGAATTTAAAATTTACTATATTTAAGCAATTCAAGTTTGTATCGTATGTATAATTAACAATACAATGGGTTTATTCTTTAATATTTATTAGAATAAACCTTTTTTTGTTTTCTTGATTAGCCTTTTTTATAGACATCAACGATAAATCAATGATTCATTGAGCAATTCAACAAAAAAAATATTGTTTAACGGCATTATTAACCGTATAATGAATATGACAATCTAACAAAAGGAGAACACATAATGATTGGAGAAAGATTAAAAAAACTTCGTGTAAATGCAAAACTTACACAAAAGGATGTCGCAGATATTATCAATGTCACACCTCAGACAATCTCTAAATGGGAACTTGACTTAAGTGAACCAAGTATAGATTTAATAAAAGAACTAGCAGCATTATATGGTGTTAAGGTAGATGAACTTTTAGATCCACATAAAACACTATCTTATGAAAATCAGTCGAATATTAAAACCAAAGAAATTAGTTTATACTTTATCTATATATTGTTGTTAGGTTTGGGTATTGCCATTCCATTTGTTACATATATGAGCGCTGATATATTTGCTTTAGATTATGGATTATTAAATACATTTTTACCAGAGGGAAGAGATGTTATTCCTATTGAACTTACTTTAAGTAATATATTAATGCTATCAATTGTCATTGGATTTCCAGTTATATTATTCACCTTACAGTTAATAGATAGGAAATTTTTAGGTCATAGCGTCATTACCTTCATAGCGTTGATAATTAACTTAAGTTATGTTTTACCAATGATTGCATCACCTTTGTTTATTCATCCTAATATTGGAATGATTTTCCATATGGTATATATATTTATTCTTATTGCCATACTTTTGATTACTATATCTATTCAAAAATGGCATATCTATTTACATATCCAAAACCATCCTAAAACATGGATTGGATTCGTGGGAATGATCTTAATTACAATTATTTTCCCGTTTTCTTTTAATGTGTTTTACCATTACTACTTTTCTCAAAAAGAAATGGTTCTTTTTATGATGATGCTTTTACTGGCGGGACTCTTAATGTTTAAGGATGTTAAGAAAATTCAGATACCTATACTAGCATTATCATTTATTATCCTTTTTGGGATTATTTATAGTACTGTTGTCTACATTTTAAATTCAGGATTAATTGTAGGAAGTATTGTTTTGTATGGATACTTATTGTTTTTAGGATTGAGTCTATCAGAAATCAAAGGAGATAAACTACCTCTAAAAGAAATATTTAAGTTAAGATTATTACCTTTTGAACTTATTATATTAGCAATCTATGTATATTTATTTTTAACTGCAGGGGATCTATTTACTTATTACAAAGATCAGCACACACCAAGTATCTTTATTCATTTATCAGATTTACCAAAGGATACTTTGTTTTACTTAAGTCTTATGGTTTTAATATTAGGAATGACATTTAGATGGATGAAAGTTAAATATGTCTATGTGATTTTATATAGTGTGTGGTTAGGGTTTCAGGTTTATTACTCTATACTGTTATTGAGTAGCTTTCACGGAGCATATTGGAAAATGACAGATGGTCTATTTTTATATATTCCAGTCATATTAGGGTGCTTATTTATTCTTTTATTTCTTAGTCAAACACTATATCAAACACTGTTCAAAAAGCAAAAAAAGCTTAATTAAATAAAAAAGATGACCACGTATCAGAAGTAGTCATCTTTTTTTAGTTTTTATGCTTCACCTATAAATTGCCATCCCACACCAAACTTATCAAACAAATAACCATAATATGGAACAAAAGGTTGAGGAGCAATATCTGTTATAATTTTTCCACCTACTTTAAGTAAATCCCAAGCTTTTTTCAGTTCATCCTTATCCTTAGATGTGACAGCTAAAGAAAAATTATTCCCGTTGATAAAATCATATCCAAATCCTTTAGGGGTATCTGACACCATGACTGTTGAACCGAATATGACAATCTCTGCATGCATGATTAAATCTTTGATTTTCTCTGGTGCTTCATAATTTGGATCTTCCTTATAGTTTCCATAAGTCAAAATGTAAGGATCTTTTGTTTGAAATACCGTTTGATAAAACTTCAAAGCTTCGTTTGCATTTTCATCAAAATTTAAATAACACAAAACTGACATATATTTCACCTCTTTTTTTTAGGATATCTCATATAAATATAAAAAACAAATATTAAAACTTGTAAAACGCATAATGCTGCATCTATGAATAAGTATATTTAGGGGAGATAAAGAAATCAAAAAAACAAATTATTACCATAAACAGTGAAACTTATTTTTAAAACATGAACATTTTTTTATAACATATATAAAGCACTTCAAAATGTTTTCTCATTATTAAAAAATAATTAAAAGTTGTGATAAAATAAACCAAAGGAGATGATTATATGTATCCATATTTATTACCAGAAATTTTCGGGTATACAATTGCTATGTATGATTTATTAATTATCATTGGATTATTTTTGATGTTTTTATATATAAGTAGTCGCTTTGACAAAGAAGATGGATTTACAAAAGCTCAAACTAATAAGATTCTTATTTTGCTTGCGGCAAGTTTAGTATTTGCATTTATATTTTCTTTTACTATGGACGGCATTTTCCACACCATTCAAGAAGGAGAAGCAGATTTTGGTTCAATTAGTTTTCTAACAGCTCTTATTGGTGGATTTGGTGCATTTTTATTACTGATGAAATTCTTTTTTAAACCAAATAAAGGTGAGATGAAAAAAATCGCTAATACTGTCATTACAGGTGTCGTGCTCGCTCATGCTATTGGCCGAATTGGATGTTTTTGTGCAGGATGTTGTTTTGGTATTCCTACAGAATCTATGTTAGGTGTTATTTTCCCATTTGGACAAGCACACGAGTTATATCCTGGAGAAGCAGTTTATCCAACTCAATTATTTGAAGCAGCATTCCTATTTGTTTTATTTTTCCTATTAGTTAAAGTAAAATCATTTAAACATAAAGAAGTAGAAGCATATTTAATTGGATATGGTTTATGGAGAATTTTAATTGAGTTCATTCGTGGTGATGAACGTGGTGTGTTACTACCTTTAATAACTACTCAATATAATATTTTTCCAACACCATCACAATTTATGAGCTTACTAATGATTCTTTTAGGTGGATACTTAATCTATAAGAATTTCTTTGCAAAAAATAATAATCAACAATTACGTTAATTTTAAAAATAGAGAAATCTGACATTTTATAAATGTCAGATTTTTAGTTAAGTGAGAGTGAAGCATTATGGATCACCAAAGTCATAAAATAACTATAAAAACTCATCATAAACTGATTACTTTATTTTTAATTGTTATGATGGTTTTTATCTCATTTATCGACATACCTTTTATCAGTGATTCAACAGATGAAATGATCATCAGCAATATCATGGTGAGATCTATTGGAGGATTTATCGTTCTTTATTGGATGATTATATTCGGGTATGGTTGGGTATTTAAGTTCCATAAAGGTTTATATGCTTTTTTGATAATGATACCTGGTTTTTTAATCTCGATAAATAATTTTCCAATCATAGCATACTTCAATGGTCGTGCAAGTTTAACTGCACCAGTATATCGAGTATACTTGTTTTTAATCGAATGTATAAGTGTCGGTTTTTTTGAAGAGATTATTTTTAGAGGCGTTCTACTCATCTTTTTATTAAAAACATTTTCTAAGATGAAAATGAATCTCATCTTTTCAGTTGTTTTATCTTCTATGATTTTTGCCTTAAGCCACATATTTAATTTATTTAGTGGTGCATCATATAGTGATACATTTTTACAAATAGGGTATTCTTTTTTAGTAGGTATGATGTGGGCGATTATGTTTCTAAAAACAAAAAATATATGGCTAACAATGCTTTTACATGCGACATTCAATTTTTTTGGACAGGTCATGTTCTATTTAGGTGATGTAAATAATCGATATGATATCTATACAGTGGTGATAACTATTATCTTAGCTATATGTGTAGCCATTTATACATATATGTTATATAGAAATACAGATTATAAAGATTGGATTCATAAGCATAATTTTTGATTGATACTCCTTTTTCTTATATGATGGTATTAGGAAAGAAAAAGGAGTTTTTTTATGCAAAAATATTACGTCATTTTATATTATCATTATGCAATGATAGACGATTTAGAAACTTTTAGAGAAGCCCATCAAAAATTTTGTAATGATAACCATTTACTAGGTAGAATATATATAGCAAAAGAAGGTATCAATGGGACATTATCTGGATTAAAAGAAGATGTCATCAACTACATGGAACACTTAAAAAGTGATCAAAGGTTTAAAGATATTGTTTTTAAAATAGATGAAGCTGATGAACATGCATTTAATAAAATGCATGTAAGAATAAAAAAAGAATTAGTCAACTTAAGTTTAGAAGAAGATATTAATCCTAAAAAATTAACAGGTGAGTATGTTGAGCCCAAAGATTTTTACGAAAGAATGCTCGATGAAAACACCATTGTGATAGACGCAAGAAATGATTATGAACATATGGTCGGTCATTTTAGAGGAGCAATCAAACCTGACATTAAAACTTTTAGAGAATTACCTAAATGGATTAAGGAAAATGAAGATATTCTAAGAGGGAAAAATATATTAACCTATTGTACTGGTGGTATTAGATGCGAAAAACTATCAGGATTTTTAAAAGCTGAAGGCCATGAACATGTAGGTCAACTCAAAGGTGGTATTGTTACATATGGTAAAGACGAAGTTGCTAAAGGTCAACTTTGGGATGGTCAATGTTACGTCTTTGATAAACGTTTAAAAGTACCAATTAACAGAGTTGAACACGTAATTGTCGGAAAAGATCATTTTGATGGTACACCATGTGAAAGACAAATCAATTGTGCGAACCCAGAGTGCAATAAGCAAATTTTAACATCTGAGGAAAATGAGCATAAACATTTAGGTGGTTGTACACTTGAGTGTAGCAAACACCCAAGAAATCGTTATGTTGAAAAGCATAATCTTTCACCAGAAGAAGTTGAAAAAAGATTGCTAAAACTTACTCAAGCATAAAAATAATAGAGAAATTCAGTTTGCTGAATTTCTTTTTTTAGAGATAACCTATTTCCCCTTAAGATGCTAAGCATATGCTATAATAAATATAAAGAGTTAAGGAAAAGGAGAATCATATGAAAAATATAGTAAAATTTAAGCACGATGAACATGAAGGCTTCCTTAGTGTTGTTGAAAAAGATGGTGCATATTACACACTTGTTCAAAAAACTACACCAAAAGTAAATACCGTAAAACATACAGGGAAAGTGATGATATCATTTAATCTAAAAAATCCTGAGTATAATGAGGTTGACGCAAGCATCATTGAAGATTTGAAAGTTATCAAAGAAGTATATGATCAATTAGAAAAAGATAAAAATCTATATTTTAAAGCATTAACAGAAGATTTATGTGTATTAAAGTTTTATAAGTAAATAAAAAAAGCCAGTTATGAGAATAATTGGCTTTCTTATTTATATAGATTAATTACCCATATCAAAAACTATTTTCCAAGTGGCGTTTATTTTTTTCCAAGTAGTCGTGTAAATACCTTTTTTTTCTTGAATCTTACCATCAATCTCAAAAGATCTATAATAAGTACCTGTTGTTACACCTAAACTTTGATCATCACTTATAAATGCATGAACTGGTTCCCATGTAAATGTTAAATGTTTAAGTTGATATAGATTTTTTAACGAAGTAAGAATTTGATGTTTATCGCTAATATAAGGATGTTTTTGATCACCACCAAAAATGATGTCATCGCTGAAATACTTCTCCCAAGCTTTTTCTTTATCTTTTTGCGATTCAAGACAAAATTTACGATCGATATTTAATAATTCATTTATCTTTTGATTCATTTAAACCACTCCTTAGAAATCACGCTTTATCTTATTATAGTCTAAATAGTCTATGTTTGTCATTAGAGAAATTAAACTCATGCAAAAAAGATATTAACCGGTTTGGTTAACACCTTTATATCTATATATTTTCAATAGAATATATGCTAAAAATAACACATGATATAAAATACGGTCTATACTGAAATTGATATAGAAGTTTGATGGGTTTATACTCATAATAAATCCTAAATGAATATAAATCATGAAATATGCTATATATGCTAACTTATGAAGCTTTTTCCATCTATCTGGACGTATTTTTTTTCTAATAAACATAAATGAGCTAATCGTTAAGGGTATCATGATGATTGCTGCTATAAACCCTGTACTTTGATAACCATTTAATGCTAAGGATAATCTGTGTAGGCCATGCGGGATTAAAAAAATAAACCCTAAAATAGCTAGATCACCACGAACAAGAAGAAGTTTTTTGTAAATAACCGATTTTTTTCTAAAAGCTCCTGCAAACATCACAAGTAAAAAAATACCTAAGGATAAATGACCTTTATCAATCAATAAGTCTAAAATAGAAATCTCAATAAATATGACTAATACCGAAAGAGCTAATGCAATAATAAAAAACCAAGCATTATGTTTATGTATCCACCGGTTATAAAAATGAATGCATCCATAAATAACTAATGCTATGACAATCGAAAGATTAGCCAGTAAAAAATCCATTACTCATCACCAGTGATTAAGATGCCCACTTGAGGTACTCTAGATAAATTAGAAATTCCATGTGGAGAGACATTGATAATTTCATATGTCAAATCTTGACCTGCTGCATATCCATTATGATTACCTCCACTCCAAAATGAGGAGTCAGTTACATCATAGATTTTACCTTCAACCGCAATATATGCAGGTCTACCTTCTTTTCCGTCATAATAAGCAAGCTCTTCTAATGTAAGCTCTAATAAGTCATCTTTAGGATCATCATTTGGATTTTCATTAGGATCTTCAGAACTACAAGCTACAAGTGTTAGTGTAAGTACTATAGAAAGCAGAAATAATAAACGTTTCATCATATACCTCCTTTTATGTAATACTATCACAAAAATATAGAAAACCTAAAGTTATTTGCACTACATTTGATGCATGATAAACTAGATTTTTACACATTGATATATAATGTAGATGAGGTGGGATAATGAGTTTATATGAAACAATACCCTTTAAAGTCATCAAAAAAGAAGGCAAAATTGAAATAAGAAAATATGATCAAGTATTGCTAGCAAGTACTAAAACAGAAAACAAGAATGATAGAGATTCTGGATTTTCAAATGTTTTTAGGTATATATCAGGGTCAAACGAAAATCGTTCAAAGATATCAATGACGACACCTGTTGTTTCTTACGAAGAAGACCATATGCTTGTCACAGGATTTTATGTGCCAAGTCAATACGATAAAGATTCAGTGCCAAAACCTTCTGAAGAAAATGTCTATATCCAGGCGTTGACATCATCAACATATATTGTGATATCTTTTAGAGGTGCATGGTCTGATGAGAATTTCGACAAACATACTGAAATACTTAAAACATATATTGACCAAAATCAGTACAAGATTACATCACCGCGCATGATTTTTAGATATCAACCACCAATTATTCCTGGAATATTCAGACATAATGAGATTGCTTTTCAAGTAGAAAAAGTATAAAAAAATGCATTATTCATGCATTTTTCTTTTTTTATATGAGGATGTTAACCATAGCATAAGTAAGGATAAAACAATCAGTATTGAAACACTTAAAGTTATCCATTTAAATAGAGTCGCAAATCCAGCAACGTGATCTAAAATTATGGTTTTAAGAGGATATCGATACATCACAACTGATGTTGCTATATTTTCAGTAAAGTCAAATCCAACAGCAATAATTGGCATATATATGAGATTCTTCAATTTTTTAAATGTATTTTTCTTTGCCAGGTAACCTGTAGTTATGAAGAACCATGATCCATAAACCAGTGGCCAAATGATATCAAAGGTGAATCTTTGATTAATATAAAAAGCTCTACCCACAGCTCCATAATCATCGGCAATCATATAAAGTTGATCTGCAGTGTAGAAAAAGGATGTGTCTGGCCCAGAAACAAGTCCTAACATCTCACCTTTTTGTGCTTCATTGGGTAAAACAAAAATGGTAAATAGGATGAATATGAACGTAGTTGCCAAAGAAAGATAGCCATTAAATAGATAAGGATTAAGTTTATGTAGCCATTTCATATTTAAAACCCTCTCGTTTGACCTCTATATGGAGGTTTTATACCTTCGATAAACTCATCGACACCTGGACCTTTTAATTTTCTTAATCTCCAAATACCATAAACATAGCTTATAGTTAAAACACCAATTAAAAGTGGGAAACCAATCAGCGTATTAAACCACACAAAGTTTTGGATATCATTATTGATATAAAATGTAATTTCAACAGAGGTTCTAAGTAAAAAATAAAATGCCCATAAGATTGTCACTTCCATGTAAGCTGGACGAACATCATCACGCCAAAACCAAGATAAAGGCCAACCTCTGGTAAAATGACTTGCATATGCAGCAAGAGGCTTTTTCAAAACAAGAGAAATGATAGCTAATGCTAGTGATAAAGCACTTCCAAGGATATCAGGAATGAAATAGGTTGAAGGATTATTTCCTAAATATGCAAATATAGATGCTACTCCAATTACGATGATACCAATGATAGCATACTTCTGATTTTCTTTTTTGATCATTCGATAAATCAAAATGATAAAAGATAGCGAAAAAGAAAGGATAAGCGCTATGTTTAGATTAAAAGCATTATAACTCATAAGAAAAACTATTGGAGGTATTAATGTATCTAAAGTTTTACCTTTGAATACGAGTAAAAACTCTTCAGAAATTTCTTTCAATAATTTTCTCATCGCTAATTTTCATCCACATGGGTTTGTCCAAGCTTAATCAAAGATGCTTTGTTTTTTCCTAAAAAGAATAAAAGCCAATCATCTTTTGATGTCATTGCTACGACAAAAACATATAGTGAACCAATGAAAAAACCTAAGACCATAAGTAAAATAATCCAAACAATTGATGTTATCAAGCTGCTTTCTCTATAAAATATCCATAGGGCAAACAATATGAACCCTACATATAAATCAACTAATGATACAATACCCCAAGGGTTATTTAAGATGATGCTACCATCATCAAAAAAACTTCCATTTATAAAACCGTTGAGTAAAGCGGCTGTCATAGCAATAACACCCAGCAAAGAAATCAGTTTTACGACTTTCACATGAACACCATCTTTCTTTTATCTTATTCATATTTTATCATTATTATAGTTTATCATATGATTTTTGCATTAAAAACGAGATAAAAACATCAATAAACAGATGAGCATAGAGACTATCAATCCTAACTTATATGCCTTGATAGAATCGTTTTGGTTTTAATCCTTCATATGGATTGATTTTAATCTATGGTATAATTTGGGCAAAGGATATCTTTAAAGAGGCGATAAGCATGTATCAAGTTTTATTAGAAAATGAAATCAGAAATATAGAAGATGTGACACTTCAAAAACAAGGTATAACTATGCTGGATCTGATGATAAGGGCAGGCAAAAACACATACGAAATGCATAAAAATAACGTCTTTAATAAACAAAAATACTTAATCATTTCTGGTAGAGGTCACAATGGTGGGGATGCATTGATTTTTGGAGAAGAAGCGTTTAAAGATAAAAATGATGTTACTGCAATCATCATCAAAGATAATAAGCAATTATCGACGACACTATTAACGATAATCAAGCGATATCAAGAACAAGGTATAACTATAAAAATCATAGAGGATATAGAAACATTTAATCATGAAGTGAGACAGTTTGGTCATATCGATACAATTATAGATGGTCTTTTTGGTATAGGTTTGTCAAGAAACATTGATGGTTTATATGAAAAAGTGATTTCATGGGTCAATAATCAAAAACAATACAATATTTCTATAGATATTCCAAGTGGACTACATGCAGACACTGGAAAAATCATGAATATCTCTGTTAAGGCTGATATCACATATACCATTGAAGCATATAAACAAGGACTACTCATTAATGATGGACTGGATTGCTCAAAAGACATAAAAGTCGTAGATATTGGTATGGAAAAACTTGATTATCATAAATATCTATATCACTATCAGTACACCATACCAAGAAGAAAACACAACTCACATAAATATGATTATAAAAGTATCATTACAGTCGGTGGACAAATAGGTGTCATGGGTGCTTTAACCCTAGCAGGAAAAAGTGCATTAGTAAGTGGTGCAGGACTAAGTACAGTTGCTACGCATAAAGCATATCAAGATCATTATGTAAGAAGTATTCCAGAGCTCATGTATGAAGTGATAGAAAATAGAGAAAAGCTATCTGAACTATTACATAAAAAAGACGCCATATTATTTGGATTGGGTATAAAAGAATTGACACCATTTGAAAAAATGATTTATGATGAAATTATTAAACAAGATAAACCCTTAGTATTAGATGCTGCCGGAATCATGTTGTTGAAAAATAAAGAGAAGAGAAACAATAGAAAGACCATCATCACACCGCATGTTGGTGAGTTTGCAAAACTTATGGATATCACAGTTGATGACATCTTACTGAATCCATTAAAACATATAAATCAGTGTCTTCAAACATATGATTGTGATATCGTTTTAAAAGGACCAACAACGATTTATGCAACCAGTAAACAGATACTTTACTTAAATGAGGGGTCACCAGCACTTGCTAAAGCTGGAAGTGGAGATGTGCTCGCTGGCATGATTCTCACTTATGCAGCAAGAGATTTACCGATTGAAGAAGCTATTTCGCTTCATATGTTAGCTGGTCATCTCGCAGCAAAAAACAAGCACGAAGAATGTGTGCTTGCTCAAGATATTATTGAGCAAATACCCAATGTCTATAAAAAATTTGCATAATAAAAGATCTCATCTATCGATTTAGATGAGATCTTTTTAGTTATCTATCAAGAAACTCTCTTAAAAAATCTTGTAATAAAGTTGACGTGTTTTTTGCATATGCAACTTCTCTAGCGATAATTGGATTATCGGTTATAATACCATCAACATCACTTGAAACTACATCTTGCAAATCATTCCTTTCATTAACTGTCCAGGCATATACTTTTTTGTTGAGCTGATGTGCAATATCAATATAATCGGTATTCTCTGTAATGATATCTCTTGAAAATCCATATGCATCTATATAATTATTATCCAAAAATGTATCAATGTTTCCGTAAAAAACAGGAACCAATAGCAAGGTTTTCACCGTTGGATTTAAAGTTTTCACACGTTTAAGTTGATCTTTATCAAAAGATAAAATGACTGTATCATCTTCCATTTGATATTTTTCAATGATACGAATTGTTTCCCTTTCTAATATTGGATTTTGCGATTTAAGCTCTATAAATGCATCAACCCGACCAGACATCATTTCTAAAGCTTCATCCAAGCTAGGGATTTTTTCACCTTGGAACTCTAAAGAGAACCATGAGCCAGCATCAAGTGACTGAAGTTGCTCCAAAGTTAGTGCGTTAACTCTTCGATCTAGCATATCATTAGTGGTTCTACCTGTTGTTTCATCATGTATTAAAACTGGGTATCTGTCAGCACTTAGTCTAACATCTATTTCCACTGCATCACTACCTTGTAAAATAGCTAAATCAATGGCTGACAATGTATTTTCTGGTGCATCAAATGATGCTCCTCGATGAGCAATCACTTCAGAGACGTTAAAAAACTCGATTGGAATATCATTATTTTTTGTAGCATCAACAATTGAAGAAATATTAATTACAAATAAAAAGATAAGGATTAAAGCTGAAACTCTTCTTAATATCTTCATATTAAAACTTTTTCTTTGTTTGTCAGTTAGTTTAACAGCTCTTATTTTTAGTCCAAGATTTTCTTTCCTTTGATAATACCAAGTGGATAGAAGTGCATAATTGATGGGTATTAAAAATGTTGTAGCAACTAAACCAAATATTGCATATATTGAGTACATGAAAGTTAATAATACACTCAAAATGTAAGATTGATCTTTTGTGATCCACACAAAAAGACTTATGAGTACGATGACTAACATATAAATACCATAAAATAAGATATTTAAAATGATATTGAGCAATAGAAACTCTCCAATCATTTTAAGTCTTTGTGCTTGAATGAGTTTTCGACTTTGCCTATAGGATTGTTTTATTGAAAATTGATCGATTGTATATAAGTTAATACTAAAGCTAGATTCGAAAAATAAAATAACTAAAAGAAAAGTGAAACTATAGACACTCATTCTGATCAATAGGTGTTGATTAAATTGCTCAACAATTTGAAGCGGAAATGTTATGGTTGAATAGATCCCTGCTAGATGTATGAGTTGAACGGTCATAAATAACAAAAATGCTGGAAAAATAACGAATACGTGATATTTTCTTAATACCTCGTAAGTTCTTTTGAGGCCAACCATCAAGAGTTCTTTTAAAGTTAAAGATTTCTCATGATAACTGTAATCATATAATAGAGATAAAAAAATGAGTTCAATAACGATATAGATTGAAAGCAAAATAATCATTAATATCAAAAATGAAATCGTTAAAGGATTTAATAAATGAGATAATATATACTGGTTACTGATATAAGAAAAACCAGAAAATTTTATCGATAAATTAAACAAAAGACGAGCAACTGGAAAAATAATGAGTAAACCTAAGACATGATATGAGATTTCAAAAAAGAGTAATGTTCTTAAATTATATGTGAGTGTTTCATAAACTTGTTTTAGAGTTTTCTTCATAATACCGCCTTCCTTAAGGTATGTTTAGTATATCATATCTAAAAAACGAGATAAAACCATTTGAATTATCTGACAGTACAAAAAAAGACTTTTAAGAAAGTCTTTTTTCTAATTTTATCTGATTGATTTTAACCTAAATATTTTAGAATAGCCTTTAAAAAAGCAGGTAAATCTTTAGGTGTTCTAGATGTAATATAGTTTTTATCCACAACAACTTCTTGATCAACATAAGTTGCGCCAGCATTGACAAGATCATCTTTTATGGAATAAAAACCAGTGAGCGTTACTCCTTTTAAATCGCAACTTGAAGCCATCATCCATGGACCATGACATATAGCAGCAATCAGTTTGTTTTCTTTATCCATTGCTTTAACAAAATCAACTGTTGCTTTTGTTCGTCTCATGTGATCTGGAGAATAACCTCCAGGAATGATAACAGCTATATAATCTTTAGAAGATATATCCTTTGATGCGACATTACTTATAGCTGGAGCATCATGCTTACTCTTATAAGTCTCATTTGCATTTGAACCAACTAAATCTACATGATATCCAGCCTCTTGTAGTCTAAAATAAGGATAAAACAACTCATTATCTTCAAAGTAATTTGCGACCAGTATTGCTATTTTTTTCATATGAACATCTCCCTTTCTTTCAATCTTTATTATATGCTTATGACTCATACATGTAAAATCTTATACATAAAGCATGTTTCATAATACTAAAAGAAAATGTATAATAGATATAAAGCTAACTAAGAATACGCTAAAGGAGAATGAAATGAGAAAAATATTGATATATATCGTCATCTTAGGGTTTTCAACGATGATCGCAAGCTGTGAACAAATTGATTATCCAACCTTATTTCAAACTATATCTGAAGAGATAGAAACATCAGTACCATCAATCATTAACCATGATTTTGATTTACCGAGTTATACAAATGTTGATGTGTCATATGAACTGAATAACATATCATTTAATGGGACATATGAATATATATCACCATTTTATGATATAGACACAAAGCTAAACTATAAAATAGTAAAAAATGATCAGATGTATGAAGGATCTATTGATGTTAGGTTACTAGCAGATGATTCAGGTGAAAATAACTATGAACTACATCTAACCCTAGCTGATTCAGTAGAGAATGTATCAAGAGATTTATACATGCAAGCTTCTGTAGTTGCAAAAAGAAATCTCAATGGTATAGAAGAAACAGAACTTGAAACGACAGAAGCTCAAATCAGAGGTAGAGGTAACTCAACTTGGTTTAGTTATCCTAAAAAACCGTTTAGATTAAGATTTAATGAAAATACATCTATCTTTGGTATGCCTGAGGCTAAAAATTATGTTTTATTAGCAGAATACGCTGATAAATCTTTAATGAGAAACACAATTGTTCATAAGTTGTCAAGTCTATCTGAAGTGCTTCCCTATAAACTAGAAACAAGATTTGTAGAACTTTATATCAATACCACCTATATGGGTCTTTATGTATTAACTGAACAAGTAGAAGTTCATAAGAATAAACTAGATCTCAACCCAGTTCCAGGTGTTGCTGATACAGATTATTTAATCGAGTTAGATATGCGATTTTATGATCAATCCATTGAACCCGGTTATGATTGGTTTGTTGTTAATGGGATACCTTATGAAATAAAAGATCCTGATGTAGATGACATAGGCTTTTCATCTGTTCATGCTGATTATATGTTTAATTATTTAAAAAGTGTTGATGATGCTTTACTTGCTAAAAGCGGGTATGAAACATTAATTGATGTAGAAGCGTTTATTGATTATTTTATTATCCAAGAACTTGTTAAAAATGTCGATGTTGGTTATTCAAGTGTATTTTATATGAAAAAAGCTGGAGGGTTACTTCAACCTGGTCCACTTTGGGATTTCGATTTTGCTATAGGCAATGCAGATTATATCGATTATGGTCCTGAAAATTTCTATGGTATGAGAGCATATAAAAATAGATTGTTTCAACTGATGATGGATATTCCTGAAATCAGAGAACAATATCGTATTAGGTTTCATCAATACTATTTAGATCAACTTCCTAAACTATATGAAATGATTCCAGTTCTTTCTGCATCAATCGATGAGCAAGTTACTAAAAATTTCGATAAGTGGCAAATATTAAACGAATATGTGTGGCCAAATCCAACTGAACTTGTAGAAGCAAATACATTTGCATTACAAGTCATATATATTGAGCATTATTTAAAAGAACGTGCTGAGTGGATGCTTAATGCAATGAATCAAGATGATTATAATGAAGGTATATTCGAATAGAAAAAATCCCATCTCCTAAGAGGTGGGATTTTATTGACTAAGAAGTATGTAACCTAAAACTAGACCGATTAGTGTTGGTACATGTGCTATAGCTAGTTTAATCAATGTGGAGGTAAAATCTTTTTTAAAATACTTGTGATTTCTAATAATTAAAATAGAAAAAAATATAGATAATAAAGCACCAACTCCAAACCTTAAAATAAGACCGGTATAATCTGTGAAAGAGGTTTTGTTAAAAGCAAGTATAACTAAAATAAGCGTGTAATTAAAAACAGTCATATATGCTACTGCATAGAATATAAGTCTTTCATTTTTTTGCATGTGTTCCCTCCTGAATTGTTTATAATTATTATAACATGACATATAGCTTTTTTATTTTTTTATCTAATATGAATTGAAATTGAAATAAAAATGTTATACTAATTCTATATGGTTTGAAGTTTAAACTATTTTATAAATATGAATAAATGATTCAGGATATAAGAAGGATGCCGTTTGCGACACCCTTTTATATATAAATAAAACATATGGAGGAAAATATGGAATTGTATGAGATATTCACGCATTTAATACTAACTCTAGCAATGCTTTTAGTTGTTGTATTAATTGCACGTAGTGTGGTGGCAGGCTCTAAATATTCACCAATTCTAATTATTGTAGTATTTGGACTTACTTTAGGGATGGTACTAGAAGTCAGTGGTCTTGCGCAACCGGGTTTGGCAGAATTTCCGATTGTTGGACTTACGGGAGGAACGACAATTATTGCGTTAATCGCAACTTTCTTCACAGGTGGACAAAAGCTTAGAAATACCTTTTGGAAACCTAAAAAACCAAAAGAAGATGATGTCGTGTTAAATGAGGAAGAAGTTATTTTAGGTACTAAAGGTACCCAACTTATATTCTTAACAAGAGCATTCTTTATCTTAATAGGTATCGTTTCATTGTTTAATATTATTTATCCATCTGGAAGTGCACTTGATGAGTTCTCACCACTATTAGCATTTTTTGGTATTGCAGTATCAATCATCTTAATTGATAGTAAAGCAAAAATAGATAATAAACGTGTTTATTTAGCTAGAGGATTAGTAGAGATTATTGTTATTTTACTTGTCTTAGTTTTAGGTAAAATGATTGCTGGTGCTGTTGAACCATTAATCGCATTACCACAAATCTTCTTTGCTATGTTAATCTCAAGTGGTGCTGGTATGATCTTTAGTGATTGGAGACCGGGTCCTACAATGAGAGCATTATTATTTGGAGGTATTCCAATCGTATTAGCAGGAGTATTCATTGTTGGTGGAACAAGATTACTTGAAGCATTTACCTTAGATGGTATGTTACAAGTGATGGCATATGGATTTTTCGGTCAACTCTTCTGGATGTTTGTCGGTATAAGTTTACTTGTATTCTTAGGCAAATCAAATCATGTGGATATACTTGCTCCTGGTATGGCAGGAAGTTTATCACATAGTGGATTAACTGGAGCTTGTACAGCTGGAGATATCGGAGAAGTTGCAAAAGAGAGAGCTCCAATTATGATTAATATTCCATTTTTTGGTCACTTATTTGTATTTACGATTTTAGCAATCAGTGTTTCAAGAGGAAGTCTGTTAGTCATACCTGGATTATTAGTGGTTGCTTTAGGGATTGTATTAACGTATTTTGCAATTAAAACACTAAGATTTGCGAAAGGTGAAGAAAAACAAGAAATTAAAGGATTAATTTTGTTTTCTATCGGATGGCAATTAGTTGCTGTATTTGGTGGGTTCACATTGCTTCATTTTGCTGGTATGGATTTAGAAAATGCTGCGATGGCAAATAGTAGTGCTATATCTCACTTTGGATTATTTGCTGCTGTACAAGGTGGTATGTTTGATTCAGTCAATACTGCGATCAGTTCACCTGGTTTAATTAATTTTATATTTGCGATGCCATTTTTAATTCATCCACTTGTTTTTGGTATGTTTGGTAAAGCGATGAGTGATAACGGTAAGATGCCTACTAAAGCTTTAGCTGTGCTTGCTATAAGTGGTATCATTGGTGTTTTCATAAGTCTAGTTTTCTTATAATAGATTTAGATTATCACGTATTTTAGGATGTTGGCTTTTGCTAGCATCCTTTTTCTTTGGTTAGCATGAAGAAAAAGTTTTTCATAATGCGCATTATCATATATAATGGTAAAGAGGAGGTAAATTTTATCATGAACTTATCCATTTTTAATAGATATGAAAGAAAATATTTGTTAACAACCAAACAAAAAGATGAACTTTATACCTTCTTTAAAAATTATCTTGTAGAAGATCCTTATTCTTACGAAGGTGCTCACTATACGATATATAATGTTTATTTTGATACACCAGATTTCTCAATCATAAGAAACTCAATTCAAAAACCAGTTTATAAAGAGAAACTAAGACTTAGAAGTTATGTTGCACCGTTAGAAAAAGATGATTTAGTTTTTCTGGAAATCAAGAAAAAACATCGTGGAAAAATCAACAAGAGAAGAGTGACATTAACCTATCAACAAGCTAGAGATTTCCTCGAACATAAAAAAATGCCCGATGTAACATCATATATGGATCAACAAATCTTAAATGAAATCAAGTATTTTATCGATGTTCATCATGCAAAACCAGGTGCGTTCATCAAATATGATCGCATCGCACTTATGTCTCCAAACGATCAACTTAGAGTCACATTTGATCAAGATATATTATTTAGAAATCATGAAGTCACATTAGATGATATCAGCGGTGAGCGGGTATTATCCAACACAGACTATTGGCTCATGGAAGTTAAAAGCGAAGATAATTTTCCTTTCTGGTTAGCAAGAAAATTATCAGAATATCAATTATATAGTCAAAGCTTTTCAAAATATGGAAAAGCATATCAAAAATACTTATTAGGAGGAACAACAGATGATTACATCCTTTATCACTATTGACATACAACCTTTAACATTAACAGGTATCCTATTGGTTTTGACCACATCAACCATTTTAGGAGGTCTCATTAGCCTAGTTTATGTACTTACACATAGAAAAACTGTTTATGATCAATCATTTAGTATGACACTATTTTTAATGCCCGTCGTTATCTCAGTTATCGTACTGCTGATTTCTGATAATCTAGCTCGTGCATTTAGTTTGGCTGGTGTCTTTACACTGGTTAGATTTAGAACTGCTATCGCTGATTCAAGAGATATCACTTATATATTGAGTACAGTGGGTATCGCACTTGCATCAGCTATGGGTCTTATTGGTATCGCAATCATTATTGCATTATTTATTAGTGTATTGCTTTTTCTACTTCATTTCTTAAGACTGGATAAAGATTCTACAAGCCATGCTAAATTAAAAATTATTATTCCGGAAAGTTTAAACTATGCGCATGCATTTGATGATGTTTTAAAAACATATGTCATGAGTTATAAGTTACAAAAAGTAAAAACAACAGATTTTGGAACGATGTTTGAGCTCACATATCTTATCAAAATCAAACCTGACATCGATCAAAAAGCTTTTTTAGATGAATTGCGTGTAAGAAATGGTAACTTATCCATCACGCTAACAAGTGATTATGTATCTGTCGTTAGTGATTTATAGTTTTTTAGTTTAACAAACATATCAAATAAGAAAATATGCTATCATAATTTTAAAGGAGTGATTTTCATGTCAAAACCAAAAAATCAAATGCGTTACCTTAATGTCAACAGATACCTTTTAAACAGGCAATCAATGATCAGTGAAGATGTATCTGACTTAGAAAAAAAGATGAAGGATATTTTAACTCAAAAAATATCAGGTATCAGTTTTAGTCCTTATTTAGAAGGACAAGATCCAAGTGTAAAATCAACCATCTCACACGAGCAGATTGCTGATAGACTGGAAATCATTAGACCTTATACACATTGGGTTAGAACATTTTCAGCAACAAATGGTAATGAAGAAGTGCCAAGAATTGCACACGAAAAAAGTTTAAAAACGCTAGTCGGTGCATGGATTGATAGTGATGAAGAAAATAACGAACTGGAAATTAATAACATCATTGAAATAGCCAAAGCTGGTCATGCAGATATGATCGCGATTGGAAATGAAGTTTTACTTAGAGAAGATTTAGAGGTAGAACAACTCATTGCCTATATTAAAAAAGTTAAAAACGCTGTACCACACATCCCAGTAGGATATGTGGATGCTTATTATATGTTTGTTAATTATCCTGAGATTGTGGATGCATGTGATGTTATATTTGCGAACTGTTATCCTTTTTGGGAACATTGCGCATTAGATATATCTGTTGAATATATGAAAAAAATGTATGAATTAGCAGTTAAACACTCTAAAGGTAAGCCTGTTGTCATTAGTGAAACAGGATGGCCTACAAAAGGCGAACAATATGGCGGAGCTGTGCCTTCATATGAAAATGCGATGAGATATTTTATAAATGCTTATGAATGGGCAAATCAAGAGAATATACATCTATTTTATTTTTCATCATTTGATGAAATATGGAAGATCAATCACGAAGGCGAATATGGTGCATATTGGGGTCTTTGGGATAAGGACGGCAAATATAAATTTAAAAAATAAAGAACAAGAGGGATTTACACGATGAGTATCACTTATGGCAAAGCAATATGTTACTCTGGATATAGAGAAGGACAAAATCCGATGGCAAAACTATATCCGAGTAAAGAAGAAATATATGAGGATTTAAAAATATTAGAAAAAGACTTTGACTACATACGTATGTATGATGCTTCTATCTATACACTTAAAACGCTAGAGGTGATTAAAGATAAGAACATTAATCTTAAAGTCATGATTACCATGAACTTGTTAGGTGAAATTAGTAATCATCAATGTAGTTGGGGTGGAACATACACAGTTTCAGAAATTGCTCACAATATCTTAAATAATCAAACTGAATTAGAAAAAACAATTGAATATGCAAATCTTTTTCCAGATGTTGTGTTGGCAGTATCTGCAGGAAATGAAAGTATTCCTGAATGGAATGAGAATTTAGTGAGTCCAGGTCGTGTACTATACTTTGTAAAAGAGTTAAAAAAACGTACACAAGTTCCTGTAACTTATTGTGATAATGTTCATTATTGGAATCATCAGTTAAAAGAAGTAGCACATGAAGTTGATTTTATCAGTATTCATTTATACCCAGTTTGGGAAGGTAAAAATGTCCCAGAAGCAATCGATCAAACGATTGAGGGATATGAATATATCAAAAACTTATATCCACATAAACAGATAGTCATTACTGAAACGGGTTGGCCAACAAAATCTAGTAATCAACAAATTCGTTCGCATGTAGCAAATGAACATAACCAAAAAATATTTAATTCTGTCATCGATGAGTGGTCAGAAAAAAATAAAGTTACATGCTTTTTCTTTGAAGCTTTTGATGAAACTTGGAAAGGTTCAAATGATCCATTAGAACCTGAAAAACATTGGGGTTTTTATAAGGTTGATCGTAAACCTAAACTTATAAAAAATGCATTTAATGTATAACTTATTAAAATATAAGAAGTGGCTATGATAGCTACTTTTTTTAAATATCATCTTATAATCGGGGTATTTCTTAAATATATCTTACATATCTTTTTCTTGTATAGGATAGAAGGTTTTGATATGCTATAATTAAAAACACACAATGAAAGCATATTGAAATAATAAAACGGGGTGTTTATATGCAAGTCTTTTTCGAAATTGTATTATTAATTACAGCTTTTTTATCCGTCATTCCAGCAATAAAGATTTTTAAAAACAGAAGAGACAAAAAATATACATGTTTAAAAGTTTTAATTTTTTCTACGTTTTTTTGGACATTACTTATTTTACTTGAACGCATATCTTCTAGTCAGTTTTTAATCTATTATGCAGGTATGATGAGATATCCTTTAAAATTACTGTTTGCTGCTTTAATGCTATGCACAATTTTCCAGTATGTTGAGTATCAGTTTCCAAAGGTACTTAAAATGGTTTTGTTTGTTTTTGTTATATTGGATTTTGCAATAGCATTAACGAATACTCACACATTATGGTTTTTGAGCCTTGAAGTTAATCAATTATCAACATTTAATGATTTATATCAGGCTCAAAATGGGAATTTATTTATTTATCATTTGATTTTAAGTTATGTGATTGCATTATCTGCAATCGTATTACTGTTTGTTTTTCTAGCAAAACAAAGAGGCGTACGTCAGTATAAAGAAATCACACAAACTTTAGCAATCAGTACAGCAGCAGTATTATTAATCAATTTACTACAACACATGATTTATATTGTAAATATTGACTTAACATACGTTTCATTAGTGCTTTTTGCTTATATGCTTTATGATGTTATATATAAAAAAGATATGATTTTTAATTTGCGAACATCTGGTAGAAGTGAAATACTCGCAAACATGCGAGAAATGTATGTGTTAACCGATCACGAAAAATCAATAGTTGAAGTGAGTCCACTATTACTTGATAAATACAATCTTAGCTATGAAGAAGTTGTTGGAAAACCATTTGATTATGTTGTAGAAAAACTTAAAGATAAAGTGACATTATATAGTGAATATGATATGACCGAAGATGATTATCAATATAAAGACCATTACCACTTAAGAGAAAAAGACTTTAAATTAAAAGGGATGAATGAATCTGGACATATGATTTTATTATATGATGAAACCCAAGTTTATCATTTACTTAGAGAGCTTAATCAGTTAAGTAACTATGATGCGATGACTGGTTTAAATAATAGAAATTATATTGAACATAAAATCAGTGAAATCAAAACACTAGAAGGATTAAGCATTTTTTCGATTGACATTAATGGTTTAAAAATAAACAATGATTATCTAGGACATGAAAGAGGAGACTACTTACTTAAATCTTTAGCAAAAAATTTGAAAACTGTGTTTAAAGATTTAAAAGATAAAGAAATCGCTAGAATTGGCGGTGATGAGTTTATCGTCATGGTTAAAGGCTTAAAAGAAAGCGAGTTAAAGAAAAAACAAGAAGCATTATTAAAAATATGTCATAGTGATAACCTTATGGAACTTATAAGTATATCTATTGGATATGCTTCATCAACGGATGAAAACTCTAATATTTATCAGTTGATTCAAAGAGCAGATAAACTCATGTATGAAATGAAAGAAAAAGTGTCAAAACTATATCAGCAAGAAATGATAACGTATATCGAACTTCAAGATAAGTTCATGAGATAAATACTTTAATAATACTTAGCACATTTGTGTTAAGTATTTTTTTAAGTTAAATCATAGACCTAGATATTAAAAAGAACATAAAAGAGTAGTGTTTCATGTATAATAATAACAACACTTAATAATAAAATAAGCAAACGAAGAAAGGAAGTTATACTAAAAATAATTAAATTTTAAGTATACAAAAGAATATGAAACTAGCTATATATGATTTTGATGGCACATATGTCGATGTTCAAACAGTTCCATTTTTGTTTAAACTATGGAAAGAACAAAATAAAGATCCACGTATTTTTAAAAAACTATATAGAAGATTAATGGTTTGGTATATCTTACACAAACTTAAACTAAAATGGGATCATGAAACCTTTAGAAAAAATGCAATGGCATTAACCATTGATTTATTGCATAGTCTAAATGAAGAAGATCGAGAACAATTTTTAAATGATCTTTATTTAAAAATGCAAGCACACATCAATCAAGATTTAAAAGCCCAACTTAAAAAAGATAAAGCAGATGGATATCACACAGTATTGTTAAGCGGTAGTTTCGATATTATGCTAACACCGTTTCTAAAAGAAGGTTTTGATGATGTGATAGGCACAATATCTAAACAAGATGGGATACTACTATCATATGAGACAGTAGATATTATCATTAGAGATAAAAAAATTGAAGCAATTAAAAATAAATATCCAAAAGCTGACTTATCGGAGTCAAAAGCATACGCAGACTCTTATTATGATTTACCGTTATTAATAGCTGTCAAAGATGGATATGCTTATCATCCAGATAAGAGATTAAAAAAGCTGATTAAAACATATGAACTTAAAGAAATGTCGTAATAGACATTTTTTTCTTGATTTTTAGAAGTATAATAGCATCAAAGGAGTTGTTGTTATGGATAATCTAACCGATATTAAAGAGATATGTTTGGCTAATAATTATAATGGAGCAGTTTTTATCGCGAACGATGAACAAGTTATATTTCATGACTATTTTGGGTATAAAAATATAGAAGATAAAAAACCATTTGAAATAAACAATAAGTTTAGAATTGGGTCTATCACCAAACAGTTCACTGCATGTGCCATCCTTTTGCTTGTTCAAAAAGGACTTTGCAAATTATCAGATGCTATCGGTAAATATATAAAAGATATTCCTTATACTGAAGAAGTAACCATTCATCATTTGTTATCCAATAGTTCTGGGATACCTAATTTCCCTATAGATGAAAACTACGATGACTACTTAAATCAATCTAATTTTCATGAACTCATGATCAAACATGTGATATTTAAACAAGAATTGCATTTCAAACCTGGAAGTCAATTTGAATATTCTTCAAGTGGTTATCTATTATTGACATATATTATTGAACAAATTTCAGGTATGAACTATGAAGATTTTCTCAAAGAAAATATATTTATACCCCTTCAAATGCATCAAAGTGGTTTTTGTCATAAAGAGCAGCAAGATCCAGCATTCGTGTCTCTTTATGATGTGAAAGATGATCACATCATAAAGGCACAAAAAATAGATATGAAAATTGCAAGCGGAGGTGGTGGATTATATAGTTCAATAGATGATTTATATAACTGGCAAAAAGGACTATTAAATCATCTCATACTAAACGAAGCATTAACAGAGAAAATGTTTAGCATTCAAACGCCAATCACAAAAACTGGTGGATATGGATATGGTGTTATTGTTGATACATTAACCAATCGTGATCAATCATTTGAAATGATTTACCATCCAGGAAATGGACCCGGTGTCTTTGCTCAAAACAATATTATAAATCGAAAATATCACTTAATTATGCTTAGTAATATCAACGATAAAAATAGATTTAGAAAAACATATAATGAAATTTTAGACTTAATCATAAATGAATTATAGAAGCAATTGAGTAATTCTTATAAAATATTTAAATTAGCCATTGACAGCGCTTTCATCTTTAGTTTATAATGGATTTGGGAGATACAGAGGCGCAATTTATTGGTAACTTAAAAGTGATAAGAATTTGATCATTCGATATTTTTAAGCGAATGAATAAATTGCCGAAAATTTAATGAGGATCAAATCATTAGATTTGGTAAGCGAAGGTACACTTTACTTACTGCCATTTTTTGATGGAGAGCTGTGGCATGCAGTTCTCTTTTTATTTTTCTCAAGGAGGATACATATGATAAAAAACATGAACATAGGAGATACTAGATCCTATGAAAGAACCATTACTAAAGCAGACGTTTTAGCATTTGGGGCACTAACAAAAGACATGAACAAAGCACATTTTGATGAAAAGTATACACAATCAACAATTTTTAAGAAACCAATTATCCATGGTATGCTTTTAGGCTCACTGTTTTCTAAAGTCTTCGGATTAGAGTATCCAGGAGAAGGCACGATTTATTGTTCTCAGTCACTTAAATTTTTAAAACCAGCTTACCCAGATGAACCATTGACAGTAAAAGTGTCGGTTAAAGAGATCATACTCGATAAAAATAGAGTGATTTTTACAACAGAAATATTTAACAAACAAAATGAGCTTATCTTAACAGGTGAAGCTATGTTAATGCCAAGAAAAGAAAGTTAATGGAGGATATGATGAAAAAAGTTGTTCACAGATTAAGATTGAGTGCACATGATGCACATTATGGTGGAGGATTAGTTGATGGTGCTAAAGTATTGGCATTATTCGGTGATGTTGCTACTGAACTTTTAATCATCAACGATGGAGATGAAGGATTATTTAGAGCGTATGACAGTGTTGATTTTTTAGCACCACTTTATGCTGGAGATTTCATTGAAGTTGAAGCAACCTTAACAGCTGTAGGTAACACATCAAGAAAAATGGAGTTTGCTTGTTATAAAGTTATTCAAACAAGACCTGATATTAACCCTAGTGCAGCTGATGTATTAGAAGAAAAAATACTAACAACTAAAGCTTCTGGAACATGTGTAGTTCCTAAAGATAAACAAAGAGTATAGCTATGGAAAAATTGATTATCACATGTGCAATTTCAGGTGCAGAAGTAACAAAAGAACATAATCCATATGTACCATATACACCAGAAGAAATGGCACAAGAAGCATATAAAGCATATAAAGCAGGAGCTTCGATTATTCATGTACATGTACGAAATGATGATGGAACACCAACTCAAGATGAAAAAAGATTTGAAGCAACAATCAAAGCAATTAGAGAAAAGTGCCCAGATGTAATTATCCAGCCATCAACTGGTGGTGCAGTAGGCATGTCTAGAGATGAAAGATTACAACCAACGAATTTAAAAATCGAAATGGCAACACTTGATTGTGGAACACTTAACTTTGGTGGAGATGACATTTTTGTAAACACTGAAAATGATATTAAATATTTTGCAAATGTTATGAAAGAAAGACACATATATCCTGAACTAGAGTGTTTTGAAAAAGGACATATTGATCAAGTCTTAAGACTTCATAAAAAAGGATTTATTCAAGAACCCATGCATTTTAGCTTTGTTTTAGGTGTAAATGGAGGAATGACAGGAGAAGAAAGAGATTTTCATTTCTTAAGAGAATCTATTCCAAGTCATGCAACATATAGCGTTGTTGGTATAGGGAAATATGAGTTTCCTTTAGCTGAGTTATCCATCAAACACGGAGGCCATGTAAGAGTTGGATTAGAGGATAATATCTATTTGGAAAAAGGCGTTTTAGCAAAAGGTAACGAGGATCTCGTTAAAAAAGTCGTAGAGATCGCAAAAAAATACAACAGACCAATCGCTTCACCAGCTGAAGCTAGAAAAATATTACAAATGAAGGAGTTTAATAAACATGAATTATTGTAAGTATGGAACGCACCGCGTTATTGAACCAAAAGGAGTATTACCTCAAGCAGCATTTAAGATTGATCCAACACCTAAACCTTTTTCAAATGAGTGTTTGATTGAAGTAGATGTGCTTAATATTGATTCAGCATCGTTTACACAAATTAAAAAAGCTTGTGATCACGATGAAGAGAAAATGAAAGCTATGATTATGGGCATTGTTAAAGAACAAGGAAAGATGCAAAACCCAGTCACTAAAAGTGGTGGTATGCTCATCGGAGCAGTTAAAGAAGTTGGACCAGAATTCCATGATCAATCATTAACACCTGGAACTAAAATTGCAACTTTAGTATCATTATCTTTAACACCTTTATTTATAGAAGAAATCATTTCAATCAACCTAACAAATGAACAAGTAAAAATTAAAGGTCAAGCTATACTATTTGATTCAGGGATCTACGCAAGAATACCTGAAGACTTAAGCGAAAAACTTGTATTAGCAGCACTTGATGTTGCAGGTGCTCCTGCACAAGCAATTAAGTTGGCTAAAAAAGATGATTATGTTTTAATCTTGGGAGCAAACGGAAAAAGTGGAATCTTATGTGCTTATCAAGCAAAAAAAGTTGTTGGACCTAAAGGAAAAGTGATCGGTCTAGTTAGAAAAGAAGAACAAAAACAATTTTTAGAGACCTTGAATATTTTTGATGAAATCATCATTGGTGATGCGCTAGATGCACTAGATACTTATCATAAAGTAAGTGATGTAACAGATGGCAAGTTATGTGATTTAACCATTAATGTAGTCAACATTCAAAACACAGAGATGTCATCTATCTTATCAACAAAAGATAATGGTACAGTTTATTTCTTTAGTATGGCAACATCATTTACTAAAGCTGCACTAGGTGCAGAAGGTATTGGTAAAGATGTCAATATGATCATTGGTAACGGTTATACGAAAGACCATGCAGAGATTACTTTAAATGTCATGAGAGAAAGTAAAGTCTTACACGATATATTTTTAAAACGTTACAACTAAGATCATAGGGAGGTAACTGATTATGAAATCGGTTGAAAACAACGCTTATTTAGAGAGAAAAGACAAATATTTTAAACATGTGAAAAAATCTGATTGGGAGTCATGGCAGTGGCAAACCAAACACAGAATCACAAATGCAGAAGAACTTGAAAAATATATTAAGTTAACAGATGAAGAAAGACATGGAGTTAATGGTGTTTTAAAAAAATTAAGAATGGCCATCACACCTTACTATTTAACTTTAATTGATCCACTCGATGTTAATTGCCCAATAAGACTACAAGCAATACCACTGGAAAATGAACTATTTGTTGGGAAAAATGATCTATACGATCCACTAGCAGAAGACAAATATTCACCAGTTCCAGGACTTACACACAGATATCCTGATCGTGTATTATTCTTAATCACTGATATGTGTTCTATGTATTGTAGACATTGTACTAGAAGAAGATTCACAGGATCAAAAGATGATCATATGGATGTTGGTAGAATCGATTTAGCAATTGATTATATCAGCAAGCACGAAGAGATAAATGATGTCTTATTAAGTGGTGGAGATGCATTATTGGTTAGTGACGAAAGATTGGAATACATCATTAAAAAATTAAGAGATATTGATCATGTTCAAGTCATTAGAATCGGAACAAGAACACCTGTTGTAATGCCTCAAAGAATTACTAATGAACTCGTTGATATACTTAAAAAATATCATCCAATTTGGTTAAACACACATTTTAATCATGCTGCTGAAATCACAATGGAAAGCAAACAAGCAATTGATCGATTAGTTAATGCGGGCATACCGGTTGGTAATCAAAGTGTTTTACTTAAAGGTGTCAATGATTGTGTTCATACAATGAGAAAACTTGTAAAAAGTTTAGTTGCCATTAGAGTAAGACCATACTACATTTATCAATGTGATTTATCTGTAGGGATTGAACACTTTAGAACAAGTGTTGCTAAAGGCATTGAAATCATTGAAGGTTTAAGAGGTCACATCTCAGGTATTGCAGTACCAACTTTCGTAATAGACGCACCTGGAGGAGGGGGAAAAATCCCAGTGATGCCAAATTACGTTATTTCACAAGCACCAGGTAAAATAGTTTTAAGAAATTTTGAAGGTGTGATTACTACATATAGCGAACCTGAAAACTATCAGCCAAATCCAAGATGTAAAGATGCTGAAATTGAAGGAGTTGCTGGATTACTCGCTGGTCAAAAACTATCTTTAGAACCACAACACTTAAAGAAATATGAACGTGTCAATCATGATCAAAAAAATAAGTAAGTATAAAGTTGTTGGTATTGTTGGTTTAGCTAAAAACACAGGTAAAACCACAACATTAAATTATATACTTAATCATTTGAGTGACAAAAACATCGGGTTAACAAGCATTGGTCTTGATGGCGAATCATTTGATCAAATCACATATCTACCAAAACCCAAAGTATTGGTACACCCAAACATGATTATTGCAACTGCAAAAGCAGTTTTAAAACATGTTAATTTCACATATGAGATATTAGAAGAAACAAATTTTCCTACAGCACTTGGCGTGGTTTGTATCATAAAGATTTTATCTTCTGGACATATCATTTTAGCTGGACCTACAACGAATAAGGATTTAGATATACTGATTAAAAAACTAAAGACTTATACTTCACAAATATTTATAGATGGTGCATTTAATAGAAAAACATTTGCGAGCATTGAATCCATGGATGCAATCGTTTTAGCAACCGGTGCAGCATTATCTAAAGATATGAAAGATACCATTGATAAGACGAAACAAGTTGTCTTGTCTTTCAGGTTGCCTTTGGAAAATCACTCATATATGAAAGATCATGATCAGATGGTTATTTTAACTGATGATCATACATTAAGGTATAACCATAAACAAGTTGAAGAAATAATCAAACATAAATCACATATCAAAATGATTGAAATCAAAGGTGCTTTGACAGTAAAACTGATTGAATGTTTTGTAAAAAACAGATTAAAAGATTTTAAACTTGTCATTGAAGATTCAACAAAGTTGATGCTTAATATGAATCAGTATGAACATTTAAAACAGTTGGGTATAAGTTTACATGTCTTAAAACAAATACCATTAATAGCACTTACGATTAATCCTTTTAGTCCGATGGGACATCATTACGATAAACATATATTCGCTCAAGAAATCAAAAAATATATAGATATCGATATCTATAATGTAAAAGAAATGGGGTCTTAATATGTCAAAATTGATGCTTGACAATAAACAAATTGAATCCTCTAAATTATATGCCAAAGGCATTGTTGATGATGTCATGACTTATATTTATAAACATACGACTGTTTCAGTCGAACGTTCTATTTTAAGACTTTTAGGTATTGATGGTATTAATCAGTTTGATGTACCATTTGTGAATGTTATTGTTGATCACGTTAAAGAAAAGGCTGATTTATCAAAAGGTGTATGTCATTATATATCTTATGCAATTGAAGAATATGATTTAACGCCAAACGAATTAGCTAAAAAAATTAGTGATGAAAAGATCAGCTTAAAAAGATATCAACATATGCCAAAAAGTCCATTTATGAACAAGTTAACGCCGTATTTCAATACATCTATGACAAAAATTAAAGAAATGACAAAAATTAGAGAAAATGAGTTAGCGAAAAAACAAAGAAAAGAAACTCCAGAGAAATATGTTATTGTTGCTACTGGAAATATATATGAAGATATCAAGCAAGCTGTATCTGCTGCTAAGAAAGGCGCAGATATCATTGCTGTGATTAGAAGTACTGGACAATCTTTATTAGATTATGTACCTTATGGTCCAACAACAGTTGGGTTTGGTGGTACATATGCAACACAAGAGAATTTTAAATTAATGAGAAAAGCATTAGATGATGTTTCTAAAGAAGAAGGTAGATATATCAAATTAGTGAATTATGCATCAGGACTTTGCATGCCGGAAATTGCTGCAATCGGTGCACTTGAAAGATTAGATATGATGCTTAATGATTCTTTATATGGCATCATTTTTAGAGATATTAATATGAAAAGAACTTTTGTTGATCAGTACTTTTCAAGAGTATTAAGTGCTTATGCAAGAATAACGATTAATACTGGAGAGGATAATTACTTAACAACCTCAGATGCTTTCGATCACGCTCATACTGTCATTGCCTCTCAAATGATCAATGAAAAATTCGCAGAAATAGCTTATATGGATGAATCACTTATGGGTCTAGGTCACGCTTATGAAATTTCTCCAGAAATTGAGAATAGCTTCTTATATGAAGTAGCTCAAGCGGAACTTTCAAGAGCATTATTTCCAAATGCACCACTTAAGTATATGCCACCAACAAAGCACATGACAGGAAATATATTCATGGGTATGGTGCAAAATGCATTATTTAATATAACAGCAGTCACAACCAAACAAAACATACATTTACTAGGTATGTTAACAGAAGCGGTGCATACACCTTTTATGAGTGATCGTGCACTTGCTTTAGATAATGCTGCATACATTGAAAAAGCATTTAAAAACTTTGGCGATGAGATTAGTTATAAACCTGATGGCATTATTAACAATCGTGCTCAAAGTGTCTTATCAAATGCACATGCATTACTAGAAGACATTAAAAATGAAGGATTATTTAGAACACTTGAAAAAGGCACTTTTGCAGGTATCAAAAGATTAGAGAATCAAGGTAAAGGCTTAGACGGTGTTTTTGAAAAACATAAAGACTATCAAAATCCTTTACTGGATATGATGCTATTAGAACTCAAGGAGGCTAAATAAATGAAACACTTAATTAGACCTTATGGAGATACATTAAATGATGGAAAAATCCAAATGAGTTTTACCCTACCCATCACTCATAGTGCACTTGGAGATGAAGCAGCAAAAAAATTAGCGCTAGAAATGGGCATTTTAGATCCTAGTGTTGTTCATAGTGAAGCATTAAGCGATGGGTTTAGTTTCTATGTATTATATGGAACTGTAAAACATCAAGTCGATTTAAATGAAGTAACAGTTGTTGAAGTTGAAAATGAGTCTATGACAAAAGAAGAAGTTGAAAACTATATTAAAGAAAACTTCATTGAAGATTTAGTTTTTATTGGAGCGTCAACTGGAACTGATGCACACACAGTAGGTATTGATGCAATCATGAATATGAAAGGTTATAATGGTAATTATGGTTTAGAGAGATATAAAGGCATAAAAGCAATTAACTTGGGTGGACAAATAGATAATGAAACCTTACTTGAAGAAGCAATCAAACATAAAGCCGATGTGATATTAATCAGTCAAACTGTTACTCAAAAGGATGTACATATTCAAAATCTTTCAAGTTTCATAGAATTATTAGAAGCGGAACATAAAAGAGATGATTTTATTGTTATTATTGGTGGACCAAGAATTAGCCATGCACTTGCAAAAGAGCTTGGGTATGATGCAGGTTTTGGACAAAAAAAATATGCATTTGATGTCGCAAGTTTTGCGGTGAATGCATTAAAAGAAAAAAAAATGGGTCTTTAAAAAATAGTATGGTAAAGACTAAATAGACCTTTCCAAAATAGTATGGTCAAATGACCTTTAAAAAATAGTATGGTAAGGTAAAGGCACTTCACATGAAGTGCCTTTTTTACTGCCATA